>ENA-ORBV01000862-ORBV01000862.1-microbial-mat-metagenome-genome-assembly--contig:-NODE-862-length-69223-cov-9.978177_pt1 | contig 69223 bp, 69 predicted proteins | sample MGYA00237777_ERZ505514 | MGnify/ENA primary metagenome ERZ505514 (study PRJEB26160, sample SAMN06269048) | microbial mat metagenome | isolation source: Oligotrophic lake microbial mat | place...
ACCCTCCCGCCCCGCTCCACAGTCCCACGGAGCCCGTTCGCAGCCTGGCCCCAGGCCTGCGGGAGAGTCGCCACCAGCCATGCACAAGACGACGCATCACGGCCGCCGTGGAGGGCTCCTTGTAGCCGCGTTGGCAGCGGGAGTGCTCTTGCCGAATCTCGGTGGGCCGCCCCTGTGGGATGACGACGAGCCTCGCAACGCTGCTTGCTCCCTGGCCATGTGGGGCAGCGGCGACTGGATCGTGCCCACCTTCAACGGAAGGCTGCGCGTCGAGAAGCCGGTGCTCGTCAACTGGCTCCACCTCGCGGGTTTTGCCGCCGCAGGCACCAACGAGACCGGCGCCCGAATTGGCTCAGCCATTCTGACGATCCTAACGTGCCTGCTGACCTGGCGGATCGCCGCCATGCTGTTTCGGCCAGACGTGGCCGCCTGGGCCGGCATCGCGATGGCCACATGCCTGTGGACTGGGATCACCGGCCGCGCGGCGACCCCCGATGCACCGCTGGCCTTCTTCACAACACTCGCGCTCTGGGCATTTGTTCGTGGCAGTATCGCCGCTGGAGACCACTGGCGCGATGGGCCTGTCCGTCTCTCGAGTTGGACCGCCACCACCATCGGCGTGGCCTGTGGCCTCGCCATTCTTACGAAAGGGCCGGTCGGGCTTGTGCTGCCGCTGGCAGGCATGGGCCTCTTTGCCTGGTGGCAGGCAGCCGCAGACCCAGGCCGCGACGGCGCGTGGTGGCGGCGGCTCATCACCTCCGCGATCGCTGCATGGCGCAGCGTACGGCCGGGGCTCGTGATCGCCACGGCTCTCGCCGTTGCCGCCCCCTGGTACATCGCCGTGAGCGTGCGGACCGGAGGCGATTGGCCGCGGGGGTTTCTTCTCATCCACAACGTCGGACGCTTTACTTCTACGATGGAGGGACACTCGGGCTCAGTGTTCGTCTATTACCCGCTCGTGCTGCTCGTGGGGATGTTTCCCTGGTCGATGGCCTCGGTGCTTGTCGGACACCACGCGTTCCGCACCGTCGCGACCGACAGCAACGCTCGGGCTGGCATGCGACTCCTGGTGGCCTGGATCGCCGCGTGGGTGATCCCCTTCTCGCTCGCCGGCACCAAGCTTCCGGGGTATGTGTGGCCCGTCTATCCGGCAATCGCCTGCTGCGTTGGTCTCTTTGTGGCAGATTGGATCCGAGCCCCGGCTCGCGGGACCGACGTCTGGATGCGGTGGGCCTGGGTGTTCCTTGCAGCGTCCGGCGTCGGTCTGGGCGTTGGGCTGCCGCTGTTCGTCGCCCGTGTGGCACCCGGCAGCGAATGGGTGGGGCTCATCGGGCTTGTTCCTCTCGTGGGGAGCGGCCTCGCCTGGATTTGTCAGTCACTCACGTCGCGGCGGGCCGCCGTGGCGTGCTGGGCGGCGACCGCGGCAGCGTGCGTGGGGCTTCTGGTCACGATTGGTCCAGCCGCGCTCGCCCGTGGCGGTGGCACACGACACCTCCTGGCCTGCCTGCCTGCCGAGGGGATTCGCCATCCGATCGCGTCCTACCGCGCTCCTCCGAGCACGTCGTTCTACGGCGGACTCGTGGCAGACCGCGGTCGAGTCACCCCGCTCGAAGAGCCAGCCGAGGTGGCGGCATTTCTCGCGGAGCATCCCGGCGCGCCGATCGTCGTTGATGCCCGCTTCGCCGCGTCGGTCGCGGCCGTGCTGCCGTCACACTACCGCGTGCTCCGCACGACGACGACGCTTCCAGAATCACGCGAGCTCATCCTCTTCGGCACCGACACCTCGGCCACCGCTGGCCGACTGGCCGAGGCCACGCCCCAACCTTTGAGCGCGCCCAAGCAACGCTGACACCCACCCATGACTTCATCCCTCTCGAGAATCTCCGCCCCCATGGCCAACCATCGCCCACTCCTTATCGTTCTCGCCGTTGGCATCGCCGCGCTTGCCCTCGGTACGTCCCGCACGCCGCTCTGGGACGAAGATGAACCGCGGTTCGCCGCGATCGCCCGGGCGATGGTGGAGACCGGCGATTGGATCGTGCCGCGGTTCAATGGCGAGCTCGCGGTCGACAAGCCCGTGCTCATGCACTGGTGCATGGCCGCCTGCATGAGCGTGTTCGGGACCAACGAAGTCGCCGCCCGACTGCCGTCAATGCTCGCGGCCCTGGCGACGGCGCTCGCGGTCCTCAGGTTCGGCACGCGGTTCTTCGATCCCGTGGTCGGCTTGATCGCAGCCCTGGCATGGCTTGGCACGATTCTGGCGGGCATCGAGGCCCATGCCGCCACGCCCGACGCGATCCTCACGGCGCTCTGCACCTGGGCGACAGTGCTCGCGGCGGAGGTCATCGCGAGTGGCGAGGGTCAACTATCGCGGCTGAGCGTCGGGCGCGCTGCCACGATCGGCCTCTTGCTCGGCCTTGCCGTCGTCTGCAAGGGACCGATCGGTTTTGTTGGCCCGCTGGCTGTGCTCGTGCCGTGGGCCTGGTGGGTCGCAGTCGATCGCCGGGTGACCGCGACCCAAACAGGAACATGGTTCCAGCGAACGCGGTCGGCCGCGCTTCCTGCGGTGCTCGACATGCTCAAGAGTACGCGACCTGTCGTGGTCACGCTCGTGGCAGTCGCCGCCGCGGCGCCGTGGTATGTGGCGGTCTGGCAGCAGACCGAAGGCGCCTGGATCGAGGGCTTTTTCTTTGTCCACAACGTCGGCCGCTTCATGGCCCCGATGGAGAAGCATGGCGGCGGGGCCTGGTATCACCCGGTGACGATGCTCGTCTGCTTCTATCCGTGGTCGTGCTTCCTGCCGCTCGCCCTCGTGCTGGCGACCTGGCGGACCTGGCGGCGGGCGATGCCAGACTCGCTCGTGCCCGCGGTGGGCCTGATCCTCTTTTGGTTCGCCGTCTGGGTCGGCGGCTTCTCCGCCGCAGCGACCAAACTTCCCAACTACGTCCTCCCGGCCTATCCGGCCGCCGCGCTCATCGTGGCCTGGGTGAGCGTCGATGCTGCCCGTCGAGCCGCCGCCACGGGCCACTGGCCGCACCCCCGATGGGTTGCGTTTGGCCTCGGTGGCCTGATCTTCGGCGGCATTGCGACGGCCGCTACGGTGATTGTAGCCGCGCAGTGTGGTGCCCCGGGGAGTGAGCCAGCGGCTTTCGTTGGGATCATTCCGCTTGTCGGCGCGGCCATCTGTTGGCGACTGGCTGCCATAGGAAAGCCCATGCCGGCTGTCTACGCGTTCGCGGGAACGGCGATTCTCTATACGTCGCTTGCCGTTGGCCCCGGCTCCATGATCATCGCGCGGGCGAATACGATCCCAGCGTTTGTCCAGTCACTCGACGTTGCTGGACCGAATCCGGCGCGGATCGGCACGTTCACGATCGCGAGCCCCAACATCGTTTTCTATGCCGCAGGCCGCGTCCACCAGATCGTCCGCGACGATGCCGACGCAGCGGCGGCGTTCCTGGCGTCAGGCCCCGACGCCGTCCTCCTCGTGCCCGCGCAAAAACTTTCGATGCTCGAGGCCAAGCTTCCACCGGGCCACGGCGTGATTGGCCGCACGCGACCACTCTTCCGGCCGCATGACGTCGTTGCGATCGGCAAAGTACCGCCGTCTGATCGCACCGCTCGCAATAAGGAGTCGCTCCGATGACCGATCAGGCTTCCTCTGCCGAGTCCGAGCGAGCGATGGCGCACCGCGCCGCCCGCGGCCTGCTGTCGGTGGTGATCCCCTGCCATAACGAAGCAGCCGTGATCGACACGACGCACGAGCGGCTCATCGCGGCCCTGCCGACGACAGGCATGGACTTTGAAGTGATCTATGTTGACGACGGCAGCCGCGACGCTACGCTCGAGCGACTCGAACGCATCGCCGCCCGCGATGCCCGTGTCACGGTGATCGAGCTGTCGCGGAATTTTGGCCAACAAGCGGCGATGTCGGCCGGGCTCGCGGTCGCCCGTGGCGATGCGATCGTCATCACCGACGCCGATCTCCAAGATCCGCCCGAGGTGATTCCCGACATGGTGCGCGCGTGGCGGTCAGGGGCTGATGTGGCCTATGGCCGTCGTCGCCGTCGGACTGGCGAGACAGCATTCAAGCTGGTGACGGCAAGCCTCTACTACCGCCTCTTTGCAAGGATGATTCCGTATCCTGTGCCGGTGGACACAGGCGACTTCAAGCTCATCGACCGGGCCGTCGCCGACGCCGTTGTGGCCCTACCCGAAAAGCGTCGCTACCTGCGAAGTCTCGTGCCGTGGGCCGGGTTCCGGCATGAGCCGGTCTGGTACGACCGCCACCCGCGGGCCGCCGGCGAAACAAAATATTCCCCGTGGAAGCTCGCGAAGCTTGCGGCCGACGCGCTCGTGCTCTCCTCCGATGCGCCGCTGCGGCTCACGTGGGTGGCTGCGATGGCCCTTGGGCTCGTGGCCCTCACGGCAACTGCCGTGGCCACCTACGCAACCCTTGTCGGCCCACCCCGCGAGGGCATATCGCTTGCATCCGTGACAGCCATCGCGGCTTTTGTTGCGTCGATTCAGACTGCAGCCATCGCGATCGTCGGTGAGTATGTGGCGCGAACTTACCGCGAGGTGCAGGGCCGGCCGTCGTGGGTCATCCGCCGCACGATCGGCCCCGCCGCCCATGCCAAGCGGACCACGTCCCGCGCCGCCTGAAGCCTCAACCTACTTCGCCAACTCGGCCTCAATGGCTTCGACGAGCGCGGGGTTGTCGGGGGCCACGGGGGTCTTGAAGCGGCCGACGATCTTGCCGTCCTTGCCGATCAGAAACTTCTCAAAGTTCCAGCCGATGTCGCCGGCCGGGTCGGCCGTCTCGGTGAGCACCTTGTAGAGCTGCGGCTTGCCGTCGCCCTTCACGGTGATCTTCGAGAACATCGGGAAGCTGACGTCGTATTTCGAGCTGCAAAACGTCTTGATCTGGTCATCGCTGCCCGGCTCCTGGGCTCCAAAATCGTTGGCGGGGAAGCCCAGCACGACGAAGCCCTTGTCGTTGTACTTGTCGTAGAGAGCTTCGAGCCCGGCGTACTGGGGCGTCGCCCCGCACTTGCTTGCGACATTCACGACCAGCACCACCTTGCCCTGGTAGGAACCGAGATCGACGTCCTTGCCGTCGATCGACTTCATCGTCCCGGAAAGGGGGCCCTCAGCCGTAGCCGCGAGGGCCAACCCACACACGCAGACGAGAGAGAACAGGCACAACAGCTTCATGAGCAACATAGCGGCCTCCGGAGAATCAAGATGGTCTTTGATTTGAACGTCCACATTAGAGGCGCGCCACAGGCCGCTGGCAAATTTGTGTCACGGCCCATCGCCAAGCGGTGCCCAGTGATCGAACGTGGCGGCCTGGCCATGGGGCCGCCCGGCAGCATCCGTGAGGTTCCAGACGATTGCCTTTTCGATGCGAAACCGTTTTTCAGATTTTGAGATACGGATGCCCGAGTAGTCGTCCACGAAGCCATGCGCGCGGGTCCGCTCGAGGAGCCGCGTCCGTTCGTCACGATGCACAGGCTCGGCCGTCAAACGCGATGGGGTTCGCGTGAGCTCATCCCACGTCATCTCCCAAAGGGCGAGCGCCGCGGCATTGCCGTAGTTGAGGACCGGATCGGCTTCCGTGCCGTGGGACACGACGACAAACGGCGCCCGAAAAAGCCGCTCAGCCTGGTCGGCCGGAGTCCCGTCGCGAGCCACCAACTCGCGTCCCGAGAGCCTCGCGAACGAGTCGAGAAGGATCTGCGCGTGGACCGCGGTTGCGGGGATCACAGCAAGAGAAGCGAAGGGTGGGGCCGAGTCATGTTCCATGCCACGATTCATCCATGTCTGCCCACCAATGGGCTAGTGTCGCTAAACCAGGCCGTTGTGCGAGTGCAACGCCGCGTTCAATGGTCCGGGATGCACCGAACTCCACACGAACGTATCCGCGCGGGGTGGCCCATGCCTGGGAGCCGGGCTTGGCACGGCGACCGCAAGCCGAAGCCGACGCCGGGACGGCGGCGCCGGCGCGAAACCAGCATGGCAGAAGCGAACGTCCGACGACATGGCGTGGGCCACCCCGAGCCGTGGACACAGAGCTCATACCGGCCCGGCGGCGAGCACATCCGGGCCGGCGGCGTCGGCATACGTAGCAAAATTCTCTCTAAAACGACCGGCGAGCTTGCGGGCGGCGGCTTCCCATGAGGCTTCGTCGGCCCAGGCTCGGTGGGGCACAAGGAGCTTGTCGTCCACGCCCGGGACACGGATGACCGCGTCGAGGCCGAAGATGCGGTCCCGCTGGACCGGCGCCTCGTCGAGAGCACCCGCATGGATCGCGTCGATGATCCGTCGCGTGCTCGCGAGATCGATTCGCCGGCCGACGCCGTAGGCTCCGCCGGTCCAGCCGGTGTTGATGAGCCAGGCCTGGGCGTCATGACGGCGGAGCTTTTCGGCGAGCAGCCGGGCATACACAGCCGGATGCCGCACGAGGAACGCGGCGCTGAAACATGCCGAAAAGGCTACTTGAGGCTCGACGACGCCCATCTCGGTGCCGGCCACCCGCGCCGTGTAGCCAGAAAGAAAATGGTACATCGCCTGCTCGCGTGAGAGCCGACTCACGGGTGGCAGCACGCCCGAGGCATCGCAGGTGAGAAAAATGACATGCCGCGGATGCGGGCCAATGCAGGGCACCTTCGCGTTGTCGATGTATTCGACCGGGTAGGCCGCGCGGGTATTCTCGGTGATGGCGCTCCTCTCGAAATCGACCGCCCGCGTGGCCGGGTCGTAGACGACGTTTTCGAGCACCGTGCCAAACTTGATGGCCCGCCAGATCTCGGGCTCCTTCGCCTCCTCGAGGTGGATGCACTTGGCGTAGCAGCCCCCCTCGATATTGAAGACGCCGTCGTCGCCCCAGCCGTGTTCGTCGTCACCGATAAGGCGGCGGGCCGGGTCGGCCGAGAGCGTCGTCTTGCCGGTGCCGGAGAGACCAAAGAAGAGCGACACCTCGCCGGGCCTGCCCGCGGCGTCCACGCCCTGGTTCGCCGAGCAGTGCATCGAGAGGATGCCCTTCGACGGCAGAAGCCAGTGCATGTAGGTGAACACGCCCTTCTTCATCTCGCCGGCATATTCAGTACCGAGAATCACTTGCTCCCGCCGCTCGAGACAGAGATCGACGCTCGTGCGGCTGGTCATCTGCGTGGTGTAGGGATTGGCCGGGAACTGGCCGGCGTTGTAGATGACGTAGTCGGGCTTTCCGAACTGCTCGAGCTCGGCACGCGTCGGCCGAATGAGCATGTTGTGCATGAAGAGGGCGTGGTAGGCCCGGGCGCAGAGCACGCGGACCTTTACCCGTGTGGTCGGATCCCAGCCTGCGTAGCCGTCGCACACATAGATCTGATCGCGGGTGTTGAGGTAATCGATTGCCCGCTGGCGGTTGAGGAGAAACGTGTGCTCGTCGATGGGGTGATTGACCGAGCCCCACCACACGTCACCCTCCGAATCGGGGTGCCGCACCACATGCTTGTCGCCCGGGCTTCGGCCCGTCTTGGCACCGGAGCGAATGGCAATTGCACCGGATGAGACGATTCCCGCCTGCTCGCGGGAAACAGCGTCCTCGTAGAGCCTTCCGGGCGGAGCATTACGAATCACGACGGGGACCGTGATCTCGTGAGCCGACACATCGACATGAACTGACATGACGAGATTCCTGGGAATATCAGAAGGTGCGAAACGCTCGGGCGACGGCCGCCGGGCCGCTGGACTGAGGGCTTGCGACCGTCCCCCAGCCGATCGCACCGAGCACAATGCCACACCCAAGCGATGCCAGTGCCACCCCCCACGGGTTCCGCCGTACCCGCAGCGAGCCCACGGCCTGCCTCAGCCGACGGCCAAACTCGGCCCACGCCTCGGCCGACGTGCGTTTTCCCACGGCGACCACGCTGACACTCCGCGCCAGACCGTGGCCGTCGACGAGCACCTGGAGGCCGCGGGCCGGAAGCGCCACGCTCTCCCCCGCCCAGCGAGCTGATGGATCGAGCCCGTTGGCGAGCTCCGCAAGGATCGGCCGCAATTGCTCGAGCGTGATGTTGTAGATGACAAGACGCGGCCGGGTCACGAGGATCCCCGACGCCACAATGAGCACGAAAAGGGAGAGCAGCATGCCCATGGCCCACGGGGCTGCACCAAACGCCGGCTGTAGAAGGGCGAGCGGTCCGGCAAGAACCAAGCCTGACACGGCCGTGGCCAAGAGGATGAGATCCAAGCCGCCCCCGAGCACAGTGGGTCTGCGTCGCAGGTGAAGCCAACCAAGGGCCGCGAGGTACAGACCCAGCGGCAAGACAGCCACCCAGAGCGGCAGGGCCGCGAGCGAAATGTTCATCGCCCGCTTTCTCCTACGCCCGCCATGCCAGCCACGCGAGGAACACGAGCCACAGAGCCTCGGTGGCTCCCGCGAGCGCAACGAGACTCCACCCATGGCGAGTTGCCGTCGTGGCGACGTCCTTCATTCCACGGCTCCCTTTCAGCCGGGGTCGGGAACGGCAAAGGGAATATCGCGAGAAAAGGCATCGTTGAAATCAAAGACATCGTGAAAGTCCTCCCGGCGGTCGCTGCGAGTCTTCCGCATCTGTCCGATCTCGATCATGTTGAAGACGATCTCGCCGATGTCGGCCGTGCGGCGAAGGCCCCATGCGCCCAACACGGTGGGGGCCAGGAAACCATACTGCTGCTGGCCATAGAGCCGGGCTGCCTCACAGAGCTGCTGGCCTGACACATGTCGCTCGGCCCGGCGGTCGCCACGACGCGGTCGAGCTGCGTCGCGGCGGCTGCGGGCAGATGTCTCCTCGGAAACGGGCTCAAGCTCCTCCGCGGCAGGCTCGACGCCGAAGCCGAGCGACTCCTGGGCAAACGCCAGGGCCTCGAGCACGAAGAGGTACGCTTCGAGCGTGTAGCGACGATCCTGCTCGAGCAATCGAAAAAGCGGGTGGTCCGCATCAACAACGGGCATAGTGCAATCGCGCTCCGGAACGGCGAGGTCGCCCGATTATATCGCCCTCTGAGGAGACTGGCGAACGACGCTGGCGGTGGCGGAGCGATCAGGCCCGCACGGGCTCAGCGGCCTGGCGCGGGAGGCGGGCCCGCCTGCGCCGGCACATCGTCAAGTACGTACTTGTAGCCAAACGGCGTCATCGGCTTGGCGAAGTCGCGAATCATGTCGAGGCCCTTGTCGATCAGGTTCGTCCGAGGATCGAACTGATAGACATCGCGATCCTGGCCACCCGGCTTATACATCTGGATCGCGAATGGCATGAGGTCGCGGGCCTGGAGGATGAGCTCGACCTTCGACAAATTGGCCGCATCGACCTGGTATCGGGGGAGTGCCTCGAGCCAGATTTGGTCGCGAACGTCGGGCGGCGTGATGATCCGCATCCAATATCGCTTCTTCAGCGTTTCGGCTTTGGCCCCGAAGACGAACGGCAACGGTCCATCGCTGATCGCCTTGCCTCGCATCTCGGGAGGGAGCCTGGTCTCCTTGAGCTGACGCTCTGAGTGACGAAACTCGTAGATGCTCTCGCCATTGCACACCCAGTGCTCGTGGGCCTCACTTGGCTGCACCTCATAGCGTCCGCGGGGCGGCAGGCCGGGCACGGACTTCGCGCCGGGTTCGGCGACCCATTGCTTCGACTCTTTGACTCGGAACAAACCCTTGTCGGGGGACGCGTACTTGAGCTCACCGGTACTTTCCGAGAATGCCATGCGTTCGCCTTTTTCATCCACAGGACTCCAGGCGGTGAATTCCCATTTGCGAAAGGTACACGACCAGGTTTTGACGGCTGCGCTGCGGGCCTCCCACGCGGCGAGCAACTGGTCGAGGGCAGCCTGCTCCTGCGCTGAAAGTGGGGCCGGAGCTGCGGGGGCCGCAGGCACCGCCGCTACCCGTGGCCCAGGAGGCGTGCTTGCCGCGGGTGCCGGCTGGGAACCGGGAGCCTGGCCAGGCGCGATATCGGCCGCCACCATCGTGACGGCAAGAACGACGAACAGGGGCAGAATTTGGGCAAGACAGCGCACGGCACGGGCTCCTGCAGGGAACAACGGCCCGGGACTCTAGCAGCCTTTCCCACCGCCGGGCGAGAGCGTTTTACCGCGTTTCTCTGGGCTTTTCCTGCCCCCGTCAGCCCTTGCCTGCCGCTGCACGGAGCTCTGTGAGCTCGCGCGAGAACCCGCCGGAAAGGATTGGAAAACGGCACCAAGTCTTGGGGTCGAGGTTCTCGTCGTCGAGTTGAAACGATGGGGCGTACCGCTCCCGCTTCCACTGGTTTCGGCTCCAGAGCGTGAAGAACCGCTCAGTCCATGCGGCAAGCTGCCTCGGTGCATGCAATGAGAACTCGCTCGTCAGCCGTCGCCAGCATTCCACCGGAGTCTGCCGGTCGCGGATCGCGAAGCGTTCAACAGCATCGAGGATGTCGTACGGCATGAGATCGGCTTCGTCGGTCTGGCCGTCGGCCGGAGGACGCAGCTCGGCGGTCGGCTGCTGGGCGTTGACGGCCGCAAGCACGGGCATCGGCCCAAGGCTCTCCGGCCCCTCCCGCTCGAGCCACACAAGCCATCGCCTCAGATACGCCTTGTCGATGCCGGCAATGGGAGCGATGCCCCCGGCCGTGTCGCCATCCATCGTGGCGTAACCGACGGCCGCCTCGGAACGGTTGCTCGTCGAGACAAGCAGGGCGTCCGTGAGATTCGCCAGCATCCATACGCCCGGAGCTCGAGCACGCGCCTGGATGTTCTGGAGCGCGATGTCGTCGCGCTCCCACGAGAGCGGCCGGCCGATCGCGCCGGACACGATTCGCTCGTACTCCCGGACAATCGGTTCAACATCAAACTCATGAAACGCGGCGCCGAGCCCCTCGGCAAGCCCACGGGCGGCCGCTCGCGTGACAGACCCGGAGTTGGCCGTGGCCTGATACACACAGGTGAGCGCAGCCGCTACGAGCTGTCGCACGGTGGCTTCGCCCGTGAGCGCGGTCGTCGCGGAAAGGCCAAGGCGAGCGGCAGCAGCTTCGGGCGTCAGCTCGGCTGCGGCGAGCGTGCATGCCAGGGAGATCAGGCATGCCACGGCCGATGAATCCGCCCCGCCACTCGCCGACACGACAAAACCCCGCGAGCGGCTCTTTCGGCCATAGTCAAAAAGGCCGAGGGCCACCGCCCGCGTGAACTCCTCTTCCTTGATGCTGTCACCTCGCTCCCAGGCATCACGGCCATCACTCACTGCGGGGCCCGATTCAACCGTGGGCGGCGCGAAAGCGACCGAGACGAGATCATCGACAGGATGCGCTGCCGCGGTCGCGAGCCTCGACTGCGCCGGCCGGAGCGCATCGAGATCGACGCTCGCCACCGTGGCGGCCTTGTCGTCAAAGGTGAATCGTTTCCCCTGCGCGACGAGCCGCCCCCCTGAAGCGACAAGCACACTTCCGTCATAGATCGCTCTGCCCGCTTCATTGCCCACAAGGTTCGTGTAGACGTACGCAGCGGCAAAGGCCCGCGAGCCCTCAAGGACAAATCGGCGGCGGATTTCTTCTTTGCCAAAAGCAAAGTGACTTGCTGAAGGGTTCAAGATCACGTCCACGCCGCGGCCCGCGAGCGCCGCTCCCGGCCGGTCGGCAGCCCATGCGTCCTCACAGATCTCGAAGCCGACCCGCACGCCACCCAGGTCGAACCGCAGGTCGCCGATCGGGATCGCGGCGCCATCGACCGACAGCGTGGCCCGGCGCCCTCGTGGCCAGGGCCGGAACCACCGGGGCTCGTAATGAATCCCGTCCCCAGCAAGGTTTTGCTTGCAGACGATGCCGGCGAGTCGGCCGTCCGCAAGGAAGGCCGCCGCATCGTAGACGCCATTCTCAAACCGCACCGGCAGGCCCACGGCGACGGCGATTCCTGCCGAATGTGGCGCAATTTCATCGAGCATCCGCCAGGCCATGCGCACGACACCGGGCGAAAGAAAGGCGTCTTCACAGCCATACCCAGTGATCGAGAGCTCCGGCAGGCAGAGGATCGAAACGCCCGCTGCCCGCGCGGCCGTGATCGCGGCCACGATCCGGTCCCGATTGCCGTCCCAATCGAGCGGCGTTTGATTGAGGGCCGAACCCCCGAGGCGGATTAGGTGCATGGGCGAGGCGAGTGACGCCCTCGGCGGCGGGTCATCGGCAAACGCTTACCCCGGTTCTTCGAGGTACGTGTAACCGCCGAGGCCCTCCTCGTAGAACTTGAGGAACCGACCCGCTTGGCCATCACTGATACGCCCCTCGCGTACCGCCTGCTCAATGGAGTCGCGAAGCCGTTGCACGAGTTGGTTGGCGTCGAACTGAACATAGTCGAGTACCTCGCGGACGGTATCTCCCTTGATCACGGCGTCCACAACCACCTCACCTCGGTGGTCGGTGCTCACGTGCACGGCGTTCGTGTCACCAAAAAGATTGTGGAGGTCACCGAGAATCTCCTGATACGCACCGATCAGAAAAGCACCGAGGTAATAGGGTTCGTTGTTCCAGCAGTGAAGCGGGAGTGTGCGTTTCACGTCCCGGCGGTCGATGAACTGGTCGATTTTGCCGTCGGAGTCGCAGGTGACGTCGCCGAGCACGGAAGCCCGGGTGGGCTTCTCGTCGAGCCGGTGGATGGGCATCACTGGAAAGAGCTGCTTGATCGCCCAGCTATCGGGAATCGACTGGAAGAGCGAGAAGTTGCAGAAGTACGTGTCGGACAGGGACGCCTCGAGCCCTTCCAGCTCCTCTGGCACGTAGTCCAACCCGCGGACCAGCCTGGAGATTCGACGGCAGGTTGCCCAGTAGAGATTTTCGACGGCTGACCGTTGTTCGAGAGGCAGGTAGCCGCTGGCGAAAAGCGTCATGGCAGTGTCGAGGCATTGCTGGGCATCGTGGAAGCTCTCGAGGACGTTCCTGACGTTGAGGTTTTGGTGCGTCTCGTAGAGGTCGACGAGGGGCTGCTCTGCGTCGGGAGGTGGCTCGGTGATCTCAGCGGTCCCCCCCTGCTCGGAAACCCCGATCACGCCGAAGATGAGCACACTGTGGTACGCGACGACGGCCCGTCCGCTCTCGGAGATGATCGTCGGGTGGGGAACGCCTGCCTCGTCGCAGGCGTTCTGCACGTGGTAGACCACGTCGTTAGCGTATTCCTGAAGACTGTAGTTGACGCTCGATTCGAAGTTGGTTTGTGAGCCGTCATAGTCGACCCCGAGCCCACCGCCGACATCGAGATATCGGAGCCCTGCCCCTCGCTTCACAAGCTCAGCGTAGATCCGCGAAGCCTCATTGAGGGCAGTCTTGATGTGGCGGATGTTCGTGATCTGACTGCCCTGATGGAAGTGGAGCAACTGGAGGCAGTCCGCCATGCCGCGTTCGGCCAGCAGGTCGAGCCCTTTGACGAGCTCGCTCGCCGTGAGGCCAAACTTGCTCCGAAACCCACCCGAGGCCTGCCAGCGACCACTCCCGCGGGACGCGAGCTTCACCCGCATTCCGATCCGTGGCCGGACTCCCACCTTCTCGGCGTACTCGAGGATGAGGTTCAGCTCCGAGAATCGCTCCACGACCGGAATAATGTGCCGACCTATCTTCTGCGCGAGCATCGCTGTCTCGATGAACTCGGCATCCTTGAAGCCGTTGCAGATGATCGGCGTCTCGTTGTCGGCAAGCGCGATCACCGCGAGCAGCTCCGGCTTGCTGCCAGCCTCGAGGCCAAAATTGAAGGGTCGGCCAAACCGCAGGACTTCCTCGACGACCTGCCGCTGCTGGTTGACCTTGATCGGATACACACAGCAATAGTTGCCGTGGTAGCCGCTCTCCTTCATGGCGGCGGCAAAGGCTCCGTGAATTTCACCCAGCCGGTGCTCGAGGATCTCGCCGAACCGCAGCAGGATCGGGAGGTCGATCCCGCGAACCTGGAGGCGGTCGATCAACTGCTTGAGATCGATACTTCGGGTCGGGTCCTTGTGGCCATGGACCAGCAGGTGGCCGTTGGGGCCCACGGAAAAATAGCCATTGCCCCACCGGGCCACCTCGTAGAGTTCGGCCGCGTCGGCGGTGGTCCAGTGCTCGACGTCTAGATCGACGGCAGCCATCGAGAGCCCTCATGGTCGTATGCGAGGTTCATCACCTCGCGGAAAGTGTATCGCGGAACGTTCGGCAGGTCATGCCGAGGGGTGTGTTTCACTGCACGTAATCACCACGGGCACCGTCACACAACCACCTTCGACCATCGCCCACCCGCGTAGATGACAAGCATCGCGAGGCCACGGGCGGTGAGATCGGCTGCCATCGCAAGCCAGGCACCATAGACCCCCAGGCCGCAGCCGGGGAGCGCGCCAAGGCCTCCCGGCAACTCGACGACAGGCCAGGCGAGGAAGACGGCCAAAGGCAGCCGAATCAGGATCAGGCTCGTGAAATTGACGACCAGTGGAGGGCGGGTCGCGCCGGCTCCCCGGAGTCCTCCGGAAAATACCATGAGGAGCGCGAGGGGGGGCTGCACGAAGGCCACGACCCTCACGAGTGACGCCGCCAGCGACGCTACCGCCGGCTGCCGGTCTGCTCCCCCGGTGAACCAGACGGCCAAGGGGTCCGCGGCCAGGAGAAAGCCAAGGCCTGCGAGGGTCATGAGCGCCGCGGCCGCCCCGGCGGCCAAACCGACGCTCCGTCGAGCCCGCTGCTGGTCACCAGCGCCGAGGAACTGCCCGGCGAGGGTCGCCGCAGCCACGCCGAAGGCGCTTCCGGGGAGGAAGGCCAGCGACTCGATCGTGATCGCCACGGAATGGGCCGCCGCATCGATATCACCGAGCCGATTGACGATCCCCAGAAACGTCAGGTGGCACGCGGCATTGCCGATTGCATCCGTGCCAGCCGGTCCTCCAATGTGGGCAATTCGCGAGAGCTCGTCGCGCTGGGGCCGCCAATCCGTCCACCGCGGCTGCAGCCCCCGCCCCCCGCGTGCCAGGAGCGCAATGACAACCACCGTCCCGCAGGCGTAGCCCGCCACCGTGCCCCATGCGAGCCCCTCCCAACCCAGCCGCGGCAGGCCAAGAGAGCCCGTGGCGAGTGCATAGCTCGCGCCAGCGTTGACAAGGTTGACCACCGACATCGCCACGAGGCCACCCACCATGTCGCCGGCACCTCGAAGCGCGGCCAAGCCGACGGAGATCACGGCCAGCAACGGAAGCGTAGGGGTGACGATGGCCAGATAGCGAATCGCTAAGCTGCTGCTTCCCGGAGGCAGTCCGAGGAGCCCGATGAACCGCTCTCCCCAAAGCACGGCCAAGCCAAGCGCGACCACGGCCAGGGCGATGGCGACAAGGAGGCACGCCACCCACGCTCGGCGGGCGGCAGCATAGTCCCCGCCCCCCACCGCCCGAGACACGAGCGCGGTGGCACCTGCCGCGGGCATCACGAAGAGCACCGGCATGAATGCCAAGCAGTAGGCAACCAGCCCGATAGCCGCCAGCGGCTCGGCATCGGTGAACAAGTTGCCAGCGAGCCACTTGTCGACAAAGCCGACGGCCAGCGCCAGGAACTGCTCGAGCAGCACCGGGGCCACCAGCACGACAAGAGGCCAGACGGTCCCGGGAAGAACGGTGACCCCGCCCTTCCCTGCCTCACCGCTGGCTCGCGGTTTCGCCTGAGTCAGGCGAACAACTCCTTGATCACCTTGCCGGAGTTGGCGATCTTCATAGGACGGCCGTTCTTCGCGGTGAAGGTCGTCTCCAGCTTGATGCCCAGGGCATTGAGGACGCTGGCCATGAGATCCTCGGACGTGTACGGGTCGCTTATGACCTCGCGGCCGTCCGAGCTCGTCTCCCCGACCGTCACGCCCCGCTTGAACCCGCCACCGCCCACCACGGCACTCCAACTGCGGGCCCAATGATCCCTGCCAGCGCCGCCATTGATGTTCGGCGTGCGACTGAACTCACCCATCCAGATCACAACGGTGTCATCGAGCATGCCGCGGTCGGAAAGATCGCTCACCAGCGCGCTCATTGCCTTGTCCATCTCGGGGAGTTTTTGGTCCGCGAGCGTCGGGAAGATCCCAGAATGGTTGTCCCATCCGCCGAGATCGACTTCGACAAAAGGAACACCCATCTCCACGAGTCGACGGGCCATGAGGCAGCCACGCCCGAAGCCGGAATTCCCATACTTTTCTCGCACATCGGCCGGCTCCTGCATGACCTTGAACGCACTCATCTGATCGCTTGTCATGAGCTTGACGGTCTTGTCGAGCACCTTCATGTGGTCATCAGCCGCGCCACCCCGACCCTCACCGATGAATTTCTTTTCAATGGTGGCCAGCATATCGAGCCGCTGCGAAAGCCTCGCCGGGTCGATGCCCATGTCGAGGTTCCGAACATTGCCATTGGAATCAACCACGAATGGCGCCCATGTCATCCCGAGAAAACCGGGGCCGACGCTGCTGCCCCCCACCGACACGAACGGCGGAATCTCGAGATGGGGCACCTGGTCGATGAGCTCGTGTGCGATCACCGAGCCATAGCTGGGGTGCTCGACGTTCGGATTGGGAACATACCCGGTGTGCATGTAGTAGCGACCCCGCATGTGATCGGCTTCGCGGGTGCTCATCGAACGCACGATCGCCATGTGGTGCATCTGCTTGGCCATGAGCGGAAGGTGCTCACAGATCTGGACTCCGTCGGCACTCGTCGGGATCGGCTTGAACGGCCCACCCGTCGGCTGGCCCGGCTTGAGATCCCACATGTCGATGGTGCTGGGACCGCCACCCATCCAAAGAAGGATCGCGGCCTTATGCCGCTTCCGCATGTCGGTGGAGTTGGCGAAGAGTGTGTTCGTAAAAGCTGTCGCCGGCGCCGCGAGGGCAGCCGCCCCAGCGAGATGGCTCATGAAATGACGGCGGCTCATCCCGTCAGGAATATCAAGCAGGCCTGGCGTGTTGAAACCGATCGACATGGCAAAACTCCTGCAGCGTGAGAAGATATGAAACCGAACCGTGCCACCCTGGGCCCAAGCATCTATTCGACTTCAAGATTATCGCTTATTCCCTAGCCCGTGGCCACTCGCCCCCGTCAGCTCATTCGTCCAACCAAAGCCGCCCGGAAACCGCAGCCTGGAGGGGCCGGTAACGCCGTAGCGGGGGGTGGCGTGGATGCCCCTGCGGCTGCCCTTAATGATTGATGATGAACTCGTTTGAGTTGAGGACCGACCACCAGACGTCCTGCAGGGCCGCTGCCACGTCGCCTTTGCGAGCACCGAGGAGGGCCGTGGCCACCTGTCGCTCCTTGGCCGACGGCACACGGGCGAGCGCCGCCTTATACAAAACGTCGATCTTCTGCGCCGGCGACATCCCGCTCGTGGCGACCTGATCGAGAAATCCCCCCTTGCCCGTGCTCGTGGCCTGCTTGATGAGATCGCCGTTAAACATCATGAGTGCCTGAGGAATCGATCCGTTGAAGGTTGTCGAATCGTCCCCTTCGTCCGTACCGAACGCGATGACGAACTGAGCGAGCCACTCGTCCTTCTTTTTGGCGGCATCCTCAGATCGGCTGGTCTGGTCGGCCTGGGTCGCGGTCAGAAGCGATTCGTAGAGCTGCTCGGCCTGCATCTGGCGAACATAGAAGTGCGTGAATTTCGGCCGCTCACCCAGCGAAGGATCATCTCCCTTGTTGGCCGCCGTCGAGCGACTCGACAGCGAGTACGGCTGCGACAGCACGATCCAACGGGCGACCTCCTTGAGGTCGAAACTGTTTTCGCGAAACCGCTCGGCCAGTCCGTCGAGCAACTCCGGATGTGATGGAGGGTTGTGGTCGCCGAGATCGTCAACGGGCTTGGTCAGTCCGTAGCCGAGAAAGTGCCCCCACATCCGGTTCACGATTGCCTTCGTGAAGTAAGGACTTCCCTTGATGAGCTGCGCGAGCTCGCGGCGGCGATTCGCGCCATACGGCGTGCCGTCGGACATCGCGCCAGGGAGATAGCCACTCTTGGAAATCTCTGTTCCGTCAACAAAGACGGGGTAGGCGACCTTCATGATGCCGTTACGAAGCTCGTAGAAGAGCTCCGCTTCCTCGGGGTTGCCTCCCTCGCCGGCGAAATCCTCATCGACAAGCTCGACCCACTGCACGTCCTGCGTGCCTTCGCGTTTCCGTAGGGCACGGGTTTGACGAAAAAAAGCGTTGAGCTCCCAGAATTGATTCTGCTTTCCTTTGTTGAACGGATGGTTGTGACACTGCGTGCATTGCACCTGAAGGCCGAGGAACACCTGGGCCGTCTTGGCAGTAGCCTGCACGCCGTTCTCGACGCCCATCTCCTCCATCTTTCCGCTCAGGAAATTCACCGCCCCATTGAAGCCGGAGAGTTCCTGGCGATTGGCGTTTACTCCTGTCGCAGTCACCAACTCATCCATGAAGCGGTCGTACGGAAGATTTTTGGAGAACGCCCTGCGAAGGTACTGTCGCATCCCCGGGCGACTGACCCGCTCGTTCTCGACATCGCGACCAATCAGGATGGTCGTCCACACGTCCGTGAAATGGCGGGCGTACTCATCGACATACTCGTCCCCGAGCAGCCGTGCAACGAGATCAGCCTTTTTGGTCGGGGATGAATTGGTGAGGAACGCGTCGAGCTCCTTGACCGACGGGACGCGACCGACGAGATCGAGATAGACGCGACGGCACCACTCACTGTCAGTGGCCGTTGGCGAGGGCTGAAGGCTGGCATCCGCCCACAAGGCAGCGACCTGCTCATTTATGAACTTGACCTGGGGAATCCCATAATGCTCGGGAGCAGCCGGTTCCGTCTTGCCTCTCGGCGCCCCTTCGGCGGGTACGGCCAACGCAAGCACCATGGCCGCCGTGGCCGCCATGGCCGCCATGAGACCGAGGCCATTCCATCGGGCATGCCGGTCGAGTCGAACGAGGAAGCCCAGTCGCATGGAACGCTCCCGAAAGAATGGCGCCGAGCGGAATCGCCCGGTTTCCGGATTCTATTCGAGACTCGCGGAACTACCTATTCCCGCTATTCCCGCTCCGCCTGCGGCTCGCTGCGACCAAAAGTCAGCGTCGGGCCTTCTCAAGCCGGGGTGACCCTGGCCGAGCGGCAGACTCTGAGCCCACAAACTCCAGGATGGCCCGCTCACCAGCATCGCCGAGGCGAGGGGTGGCGAGCTTCAGAATCCGCGTGTAGCCGCCGGGCCTGTCGGCAAAACGGGGGGCAATGATGTCAAAAAGAATCTTCGCGGCATGCTTGTCGCCAAGGAGTTGAATCGTCCGACGACGAGCCTTGACTGCCGGTGCCATGGCCTGGGCCCACGCCCGCCACTGGGGTCCCTGCCTCCACTCCTTCCAGGCAGCCGATCCACGGTCGGCCGTCGTTGCATGCGCCGAGGCACCAGCGGCAGCCGCGAGGCCCCTGCGGGCGATCGTGATGCACCGCTCGACGACAGGACGCACCTCCTTGGCCTTGGGCAACGTTGTGATGATGCGGCCCTTCACCTTGGCAGCCCCAGGCTCGCCCGGCTCAACCTCTTGCTCAGTGAGCAGGAGCGCCGACGCCAGGTTCCGCAGGAGAGCCCGTTGGTGGGACGGAGAACGGCCGAGAACGCGGCCTTTACGACGATGACGCATGGCTTCTTCCTCGACAGGAGGGCGGCACGAAGGGCGCCGCCCTGAACATCAGGCCTCCGCAGCGGCAGGCACATCCATGCCCAACCGAAGGCCCAGTTCTTTCAGTTTTTCTTCGATCTCATCCGCTGTTGTTTCACCCGCATTTCGCATGGCGAGCACGTCTTCACGGGTTCGCGACACGAGATCCCGAAGCCTCGCGACCCCTTCCTCGTGGAGGCAGTTAGCCGCCCGCCCGGAAAGGCGGAGGTCAGCGACAAGCATCCCCAGCCGACTCTCGAGAGGAGCCTCTACCGCGAAGACATCCGCGACCGCTGGCAGCGCGACATCGCAATCCGGCTTGGTATAGCCCACGAACGGATTGAGGTGCTTCCGCAGAATCTTGGCTGCCTCAACAAGCGCCATTTCCGGCGTCACCGTGCCGTCGGTCCAGATCTCAAGCGTGAGCTTGTCGTAGTTGGTTTTTTGACCCACGCGGGTCTCTTCAACCTCATACTTGACCCGTGTGACTGGGCTGAAGACGGCATCGAGAGGAATGATTCCGATTTCCTGCGAGGCCTGGCTGTGCTCGCTTGCGGGCACGTAGCCCCGGCCGTTCTCAACAACCATCTCGAGCTCGAACGGCACATCATCGGTGAGCGTCGCGATCACGAGATCCTTATTGATGATCTCGACCGCGTCATCCGTTTGAATGTCAGCGGCAGTCACAGGACCACGGGTGCTTTTCTCCACGCGAATAACGCGAGTGGAATCGCTGTGGTTTTTGACGATGAGGCTCTTCACCGACAGCACGATGTCGGTGACATCCTCGAGGACGCCCTTCACCGTCGTGAACTCATGGAGCGCCCCAGCCATCTTGATCTGCGTGACCGCACTGCCCTCGAGACTCGAGAGCAGTACACGCCGCAAGCTATTGCCGACGGTTGTACCAAAGCCACGCTCGAACGGCTCGGCCGTGAACTTGCCATAGGTGCCGGTCAGCGTACCGGAATCAGCAACAACGGTTCCGGGCAACTCCAGACCGCGCCAGCGAATGTGCATGCGATGCTCCTTCAAAAACTTACTTGGAACACAACTCAATAATGAGATTGGCCTGAACCGGGAGCGACACGTCGTCCGCGCCGGGCAACCGATCGACCCGAGCCTCGGGAATCGCCGCGTCCATCCTGGACAGGAAGTCGGGCACATCGCGGCGAAACTCCGCGAGAGCCCTATGGACAAGCTGAAGGGACTTCACCCGATTCTTGACACGGACGATATCACCAGCCTTCACGAGGTAACTCGGAATATCGAGCCGCCGCCCGTTGATCGTGACGTGACCATGCATCACCAGCTGGCGGGCAGCAGAACGGGAGGCCGCAAAGCCGAGACGATGCACGACGTTGTCGAGCCTCCGCTCGAGCATGGCCATGAGCGACTCACCGGTATTGCCCTTCCCGCGGACAGCCCTGGAAAAGTACGTGCGGAACTGACGCTCGAGCACACCGTAATAATGCTTGACCTTCTGCTTTTCACGGAGCCGAAGCCCATAGTCGGTCGGCTTGGGCCGCCGCTTTTGGATCACCCCCGGAGGGGCAGGCCGCCGCTCGAAGGCACACTTCGGCGTATCGCAACGACTCCCCTTAAGAAAGAGCTTGAGTCCGTCGCGGCGACAGAGTCGGCAAACAGGTCCTGTGATACGTCCCATGGCAGGCAGCTACGTGAAGGAGGAAAACGAAATGGGGGTCAGACGCGACGCTTCTTGGGGGGGCGACAGCCGTTATGCGGAAGCGGTGTGATGTCTTCAATACTGCGGACGTTCATGCCGGCAGCCTGGAGCGCCGTGATCGCACTTTCGCGACCACTTCCAGGCCCCTTCACACGCACCTCAAGATCCTTGACGCCGAACTTCGCGGCCTTCTCGGCCGCCTGCTGAGCGGCCATCTGGCCAGCAAACGGCGTGCCCTTGCGGCTTCCCTTGAATCCGCATGTCCCGCCGCTGGCCCAGCAGAGCGTGTCGCCCCGGGCATCGGTGATCGTCACGGTCGTGTTGTTGAAGCTGGCGACGATATAGGCAATGCCTGACGTCACGCTCTTCTTTTTGGTCTTTGCTGCCTTCGACATCCTGAATCCTGCCTCTTGCTCTACGGACCAACCCCCGAGGGGCGGCGGCACGCTTTGCTGCGGTTGTTACTTGAGATCCTTGACGCCCTTCTTGCCGGCCACGGTCTTCTTCGGCCCCTTCCGGGTGCGGGCGTTGGTACGCGTCCGCTGGCCTCGAACCGGGAGGCCGCGGCGGTGCCGCAGGCCTCGGTAGCTGGCAATGTCTTTGAGCCTGGAAACGTTTTGGGCCACCTGGCGGCGGAGCTGCCCCTCGACGACGTAGTCCTTGTCGAGAAGCGTTGCAAGCCTCGCGAGCTCGTCTTCGTGCAAGTCACGAGCCTGAGCCAGCGGATCAACGCCAGCCTTTTGGCAGAGCTCGCGGGCCACCCGCGCACCCACACCGTAGATGTACTGAAGCGAGAAGACGGTCTTCTTCTCAGAGGGAATATCAACACCCATCAATCGCGGCATAGCGTGATCCTCGGCGAGGCGTCTGCCCCGAATCGTCCCTGTATGATGACCAGATTCCTCATCCCTGCCGCTGCTTGTGGCGGGGATCGGAGCAGACCACGAACACCACGCCGCGTCGCCGGACGATCTTGCACTTGTCACAAATTCGACGGACGCTAGCGCGAACTTTCATGGCAGCGAGCTGGGCCGAAAACGGCCACTCCAAAATCCGATCAAAAGAGCCGAACAAGAACCCAACAGGGGGATACGAATCGAGTCCCAGATAATAGGTTCCCGGGGGGGACGTTCGCAAGGGGGTACCCTGAAATCCGCGACTCTGCCCGTTCTGGTTACGCAACCGGGTCGGCGGCCCCTACCGTCTCGCCCTGTGCCGGGGGGGACGTCAGCACGACTGGACCCCCATCGGTGATGGCCACGGTGTGCTCAAAATGGGCACTTGGCAGCCCGTCGATCGTGGACTGCGTCCAGTAGTCTGAAAGGCTGCGAACCTTCTTAGACCCCATGTTCACCATCGGCTCCACAGCGATGACCAGCCCAGGCTCGAGGTCGAAGTCGTGTTTCCGGCGAAAGGCCGGCGTGCAGAAATTCGGTACCTGAGGATCTTCGTGCATGCTCCGGCCGATGCCGTGACCGACGAAGTTTTCGACCACTGAAAATCCGTAATCGCGAACGTACGTCGCCATCTCGGATGCCACGTCGCTCCACCGGCTTCGCACGGCCATGAGTTCGATCGCGAGCGCCAGCACGCCGGCGGTGCAGTCGAGGAGTCGTTGAACGTCGGGTGCGATGGCACCAACGGGGTGCGTGAAGGCCGAGTCTCCGCACCATCCACCAACACTGCAACCGGTGTCGATACTGATGACATCCCCGGCTTGGAGCACGCGGGGCCCAGGGATGCCGTGAACCACCTCATCGTTGACTGAAATGCAGCAGACCGCGGGGAATGGCACCTTCCCCGGAACCCCTTTGAAGAGCGGAATGGCCCCGTGCTCTCCGAAGTAGCGTTCGACCGCCGTATCAATCTCTCCCGTGGTAGCGCCCGGCCGCACGAGGGCGGCGGCCACTTGGTGGGCACCCCATACAACCAGACCGGCCCGCCGCATGAGGGCGATTTCCCGGGGGGATCTCAGGTTCACCACAGACGGACCATTCTCGAGGGGACGCGGGCGGCTGGAGCAGTTGAAAAGTATACCGGGCACACGCCGGCCTGCACGCGGCTTCAGCGGCGGCGGCGAAACCTCTCGACCGCAGCCTTCACGCGTTCGAAGATCTCGTCAGCGGTCCCAAGCCCGTCGATCGATGCGAGCTTGCCCTGACGGCCGTAGTACTCGAGCAATGGGGCGGTCTGCCGCTCGAAGCTCGCGATCCTTTCGGCAAACACGACAGGGTCATCGTCGGCACGCTTTCGAGCGAGCATCCGCCGCACGAGCTCATCGCGAGGCACCGCTAGCTCGATGACTCCATCCACGCTCATCGCTCGCCGCTCGACCATGTCATCGAGTGTTTCAGCCTGGGGAAGCGTGCGGGGGAAGCCATCGAGGAGGCATCCATTTCGGCAATCGGGTTCGGCAAGTCGCCGACTGACCATCGCCACAATGATCGGGTCTGGCACAAGCTGCCCCCTCGCCATCGCCCTCGCGGCCTCGAGCCCGGCCGGCGTTCCGGCCCTCGCCTCGGTCCGAAGCATTTCGCCAGTCGAAAGGTGGGGCACCTTGAGCAGGTCGATGAGCCGCTGGCACTGCGTTCCCTTTCCGGCGCCGGGGGGCCCGATGAGGATGATCCGCATGGCGGCTGCGTGGCTGAGGGGAAAGGACGTCGACGCCTGCAAACACGGGTAGGGGGCGGCCGAAAACGGGAAGGCACTGCCGGCAAGGCTCCGTCAGTTTCGCTCCAGCAGGCCGCTGTAATTCCGCATTACGAGGTGGCTGTCGATCTTCTGAACAAGGTCGAAGACCACGCTCACGGCGATCAGCAGGCCAGTGCCGCCGTAGAAACTGGCGGCCTGATAGGGGATCCCCAGGAACCCACCCGCAATCGTGGGAATGACCGCCACGAGCGCCAAGAAGCCGGCACCGACGTAGGTGATCCGTTCCATGACCCGCTCCAAGTAGTCGGCGGTCCGCTTCCCTGGCCGGTAGCCCGGAATGAACGCCCCGAAATTCTTGAGGTTGTCGGCCATTTCCTTCGGGTTGAACGTGATGGCTGTCCAGAAATAGCAGAAGAAGTAGATGAGTGCGATGTAGAGCACGTTGTAGAGATACGACTGCCCGCGGGTAAAGGACTCCGAGAGCGATTGAAGGATGCTGCTTTCCGGAATGGTCTTCGCAAGGTAACTGAACAGGAACTGCGGAAAGAGCAGGAGCGAGCTCGCGAAGATGATCGGCATCACGCCAGCCTGATTCACCCGCAGCGGGAGATACTGACGAGTGCCACCGTAGACGCGACGGCCGCGAACGTGCTTGGCGCTCTGGGTCGGAATCCGCCGCTGCCCTTGGGTCATGAAGACCACGCCCGCCACGACGCCCACAAAGAGCGCGACCAGCACCGGGATCATTTCGACGCCGAGTTTGCCCGTGCCGGCGCCACCACCGACTTCCCACGAGGTCGCGCCGGCGAGCTCGAGGAGAGCCCCGGGCATGCCCGCCAGGATGCCTGCCATGATAAGGAGGCTGATGCCGTTGCCGATGCCAAACTCGTCGATCTGCTCACCGAGCCACATCAAGAAGACGGTGCCGGCGGTCATCGTCATCACGGCCACGAACTGCCAGATGAATGGGAGTCGGCCATCCTCCAGGAATCCGGATTGGATCAGTGACTGCTCGCGGCCAGGGGCAGCGAGATAGGCAACATAGAACCAGCTTTGGACGATGCAGATGATGACCGTGGCATAGCGGGTGTATTCATTGATCTTCTTGCGTCCCGCCTCTCCCTCTTTTTGGAGTCGTTCGAGGGGCGGCCACACCGTGCCCAAAAGCTGGAAGATGATCGAGGCCGAGATGTAGGGCATGATGCCCAGTCCGAAAATCGTGGCCTGCGAGAGCTGGCTCGCAGAAAAAACGGCCACGGTACGGAGCAACTCACCGACTCCGCCTGTCTGCTTGGCGAAGGCCGACATTGCATCGGCATCGATGATCGGAAGCGGCACCTGCCAGCCGACACGGTAGATCGCCAAAAGCCCGAGCGTGAGCAGAATCTTCTGCCGGAGCTCTGGAATTGCAAAAATGACGCGGATCTTTTCGAGCACGGTGGTGGACTCCTCGGTACAGGCGGCAGGCCGGCTGCATACCCTACCCGGTGACCGGCCTTTTCCGCGACGCCTTTCCGATCTTCCGCACAAGCGGTGCCGGACCTGAGAGCTCGGTGACAGTGCCACCGGCGGCCAGGATTTTTTCTTTTGCCCGGCCACTGAAGTGGTGGGCCGAGATTTTCAGGGCCTTGGTAAGTTCGCCATTGCCAAGGATTTTGAGGTCTTGCCAGATGCCCTTGAGCACGCCAGAAGCACGCAGGGAGTTCGGGGTCACCTCGCTACCAGCCTCACACGCCGCTTCGAGCTGCTCAACATTGATGCTCTTGACAGAGCGGGCGAATGCGTTGTGAAAACCCCGCTTCGGGATTCTCCGGATGAGCGGCTGACGCCCTCCCTCGAAGATCCCGGCGGCCGACCAGCCGGCAAGCTGGCCCTGTCCTTTGTCGCCGCGCCCGGCCGTGCAGCCGCGGCCCGAGCCGGGACCACGACCCACGCGGAGCCGCTTGCGGTTCTTATGAATGCCTTTATTAACGTCGCTGATCTTCATAGTCGGAAATCCGTCAGTGGTCGTAAACGGTCGGGTGGCTCGTGGCCTACAGGCTCACACCACGGAGCCGCTCGGTCTCTACTTTGGTTCGCAGTTGCTTGAGCCCCTCGAGGGCCGCCTTGACGATGTTGACTGGGTTCGTGGAACCATGGGCCTTGGTGAGCACGTCGCGAATGCCCGCCGACTCACAGACTGCCCGAACGGCGGCGCCCGCGATGATGCCAGTGCCCGGGCTGGCCGGAAGCATGATGACTCTGGCGGTTTCGTAGACGCCCTCGACCCGATGCGGAATCGTCCCAGCTTCCACCGGCACTTCAATGAGGTTCTTCATGCCGTCCTTGATTGCCTTCTCGACCGCCGGGGGCACTTCGTTGGCTTTGCCATAGCCGCAGCCCACCTTGCCCTTGCCGTTTCCGACAACGACCAAGCCTGCAAAGCTGAAACGACGGCCGCCCTTTACGACCGTGGCGCACCGCCGGACCTTGACGACCTTCTCGACGAATTCGCCACTCCGGGAATCTTTGCCGGTGGACACGGGATGGGGTTCTCCTGACGAACGATGAAGGGTTGGTAAAGCGTGATTGAGCGTGGTAGAGGCGGTGTGACGCGAGGCTCAGAACTCGAGGCCCGCAGCCCGGGCTGCATCGGCGAGAGCGGCCACTCGCCCGTGATATTTGAAGCTGCCTCGGTCGAGACAAACCTTTGTGACTCCCGCAGCCCGCGCCCGCTCGGCAACAGCACGACCGATCGCCTCGGCGGCCTGCTTGTTGCCCCCAAAGCCGACCGACTCGCGGAGTTGACGGTCAACCGAACTGGCTGACGCCAGGGTCCGACCGGCAGCGTCGTCGATCACCTGAGCATAAATGTGCTTGCTCGTGCGAAACACGGCAAGCCGTGGACGCTCGGCAGTTCCGACAAGAGGCTTGCGGACGCGGCGACGGCGGCGAAGCCGCTGGCGAAAAATCGTACGGGAGTGGTCCATGGTCGTGCGTGGTGAAGGATGAAGGATGCCGGGCGGCAGGGGCCGCCCAATATGTATCGCGTGCCTACTACTTGGTGACAGCCTTGCCAGCCTTGCGGCGGACCTGCTCGTTTTCGTACCGAATGCCCTTGCCCTTGTAAGGCTCTGGCTTCCTGAGGGCCCGCACCTCGGCGGCAAATTGCCCAACCGCTTGCTTGTCGATGCCTTTGACCGAAATGTGCGTCTGGTCGGGACACACAACCGTCAGGCCCTTGGGAATGGGAACCTGAAGCTCATTGGCGAACCCAACTCGAAGCTGGAGGACATCCTTCTGGATGGCCGCCAAGTATCCGACCCCAACGATCTCGAGCTTTTTTTCGTATCCCTTGGACACTCCCTCGACCATGTTGGCCGCGAGGGCACGGGTCAAACCATGCACGGCGCGGGCCATCCGCCCGTCGTCCGTTCGCGTCACGACAACGGAGGCAGCCGTCGCGTCCACGGTCACTCCGACGACCGGGTGGAACTTGTGCTCGAGCTTTCCAAGAGGCCCCTCAACGACGAGCACGCCGTTGCTCACGGATGCTTTGACGCCGTTCAGGAGAGGAACTGGATTCTTACCGATTCGCGACATGACTCGTAACCTTTCGCAACTACCACAGCTCGCAGAGTACTTCGCCGCCAAGCTTCTTCTGCCGGGCCTCGCGATCACTGACAACGCCACTCGAGGTCGAGAGAATTTGAATTCCAAGGCCCCCGAGCACCGGCCTGAGCCGCGCGGAGCGGCTATACACCCGGCGACCAGGAGTACTGACCCGTCGGATGTTGCGGATGAGCCGCTCACCGTTAGGACCATACTTGAGCTCAAGCTGGAGGTGTGGCACAGGGCCCGACTCGACCTCGTGCCAGTCCCAAATGAAACCCTCTCGCTTGAGTACTTCCGCCAGTCCACGCTTCACCTTCGACGTGGGCACCTCCACGGTAGCCTTTTCAACCCGGATCGCGTTGCGAATCCTGGTGAGCATGTCGGCGATGGGATCGGTCATCATGTCAGCTGAGCCCTCTTCTCTCGATTCTGAATTTACCAGCTCGCCTTTTTCACACCGGGAATCAAACCTGTATCCGCGAGTTTGCGGAAACAGATCCGGCAGATGCCGAACTTACGATACACGGCCCGTGGCCGGCCACAGAGCATGCACCGCCGAACGATTCGTGTGGTGAACTTCGGTGGCCGCTTGGCGGCCGCGATCTTTGATTTACTTGCCATGATTCGGTCGAATGCCTACTCGTTCTCTGGTCCGCACCGCTACGCCGCGGCGTCCCCTTCGCCCTGCTTCTTGAGTGGCAGCCCCATGGCCACCAGCAATTCCTTCGCCTCGTCATTTGTTCTGGCAGAAGTAACGAAGGTGATGTTCATTCCTTGTGGCCGCGTGAAGCGATCCGGATTGATCTCCGGAAACACCATCTGCTCCGAAAGGCCGAGGCTGTAGTTGCCGTGGCCGTCGAAGGCCGTCGATGACAGCCCCCGAAAGTCACGCACCCGCGGAAGGGCCACCGACACAAGCCGGTCGAAAAACTCGTACATTCGCCGCCCGCGAAGCGTGACCTTGCAGCCAATCGCCAGGTTCTCCCGAAGCTTGAAGCCCGCGACCGCCGCCTTTGAAAGCGTCGCAATGGGCTTCTGCCCTGCGATCTGGGCGAGCGCTCCCAGCGCCTCGTCGAGATACTTTTTCTCGGCCGTCGCAGCCCCTACGCCCATGCTGATCACGATCTTTTCGAGCCGTGGAACGGCATGGGGATTGGTGCGTCCGAGCTCCTTTTCGAGGTGCGGGCGAACGGTATTTTGGTAATGGTCGAGGAGCCGCGGCGTAGCAGCGGGCTCCAGGGTTGTTACGGTTGTCGTTTTCTTCGCCATCTAATCGATTCCTACGTTCCTGACACTATGTTCCGTTGCGAGCGATCTAGCCAGCGGTCTTGGAGGCCGACCGCGGCCGCCGGAGTACACCATGCTCGGCACCGCACTTCTTGCAGTACCGAACCTTCGAGCCATCGGAGTTGATTCGAGCGCCAAGCCTCGTCGCTTTACCACATGCCGAACAGACAAACAGCACATTCGAGGCATCGATCGGCATCTCTTTGCTCAACCGACCGCCCTGCTGGTTCTTCTGGCTCTTGCGCACGTGGCGATATACGCGATTGACGCCCTCGACGACGACACGGTTGGCACCGCCATCCGACGGCGCGGGCAAGACGGACGCCACACGCGCCCGCGTACCGCGGTCATTGCCGGTTGTCACTTCAACGGTATCGCCAGACTTGATCAGCATTACACCACCTCGCTCGCCAGGCTGACGATCTTCATGAAGTTGCGATCCCGCAACTCACGGGCCACAGCCCCGAAGATTCGAGTGCCCTTAGGATTCTTATCATTGTCGATGATCACGCAGGCGTTGGAATCGAAGCGCACGTAGCTGCCATCCTCTCGCCGCGTTGATTTCCTGCAGCGCACGATGACCGCCTTGACGACGGCTTTTTTCTTGACTTCGCTACCGGCAATCACGCTCTTGACGCTACAGACAATGATGTCACCGAGGCCAGCGGTCCGCTTGCGAGTCCCGCCAAGAACCTTGAAGCACATCACTTCTTTCGCGCCGGTATTGTCAGCGACGGCAAGTCGCGTTTGCATTTGAATCACGTGGATGCCCCCTCTGCCTTCGTGCTGCCCGCAGCAGCCTTTTTCTCGCCCCCTGTTGCGTCCGCAGCTTCGGCCCGAGCCGCCGTTTCCCGCAGCTCGGTAGCCCTGGCACCACTGCGAAGCGAAGCCAGGTCAACGGCCGTGCTCTTGGAAACCACCCGCACGAGCTCCCATCGCTTTGTCTTGCTCCGCGGCCTGCACTCGATGATCTCGACCAGGTCGCCCGGCCCCGATTCCTCGTGCTCGTCGTGGACATGACAGACCGTCCGCCGGTGGAGGATTCGTCCATACTTAGAATGATGGATGATCCGTGGGATCTCCACTCGCCGAGTCTTCTCGGCGGCGGCGCTCGTCACGGTTCCTGTCTCAACTCGCTTGGGCATCGTCTCGTTTCCTGTGCGTGTTCTGTCGTCCGCGTGCCTATGCCGTGGCCTGGGCCGTGGCGAGGGAGGCCGCCCGCTCCGCCAGGATAGTCTGGCAGCGAGCGATCGTTTTGCGGTGCTTTCGCATCTCTGAAGGCGCCGCGAGCTTCTCTGTCTGGGCCTGGATACGGAGCCGGAAAAGTGATTCCGACGCGTCTTTCCAGACAAGCCGGATTTGCTCTTCCGCCATATCCCTAATCTCCTTCGATTTGTTCATCGCATGATCCTGTCGCTACTCGTGTCGCCCGTTTCCACCATCCGCTCGTTACATCAACCGTCGCTTCACAAACCGCACGCGAATCGGCATCTTGTGTGCAAGACGAGCCATGCACACCCGAGCCGCTTCCTCTGGCACACCACCAATCTCGTAGAGGATCATGCCGGGCTTCACCACGGCTGCCCAATACTCCGGCTCACCCTTGCCCTTGCCCATTCGGGTCTCGAGCGGGATCGACGTGACCGATTTGTGTGGGAAGGCGCGAACGTAGAGCCGACCCTCCGTACGGAGGTACTGCTGCGCCGCGATCCGACCGGCCTCGATAGTCGCCGCGGGAAGCCATCCCGGCTGCTCGGCCTGAAGGCCGAAGTCGCCGAAGACAACGTAATTCCCGCGAGAGGCATCACCTCTTATACGACCTCTTTGGCTTTTTCGGTGCTTCACCCGTTTGGGCATCAGCGCCATCGCCATCCTCCTCGTACATGCCTTGGTTGACCCACACCTGGATTCCGATGTTTCCCTGCGGGGTGGGTGCCTCGCAGAATCCGTAATCAATCTTGGCCCGGAGCGTCGACAGGGGCATCGCCCCTGCGATCGCCTTTTCGCATCGTGACATTTCGGCTCCGCCGAGCCGGCCGGAAAGCTGGATCTTTACGCCCCTGGCACCGGCATCCATAGTCGTGTCAAGCGATCGCTTGAGAGTGCGCCGAAACGCCGCCCGCTTGGAGAGCTGATCGGCGATATCCTCGGCCACGAGCTGCGCTTGAATCTCTGGGCGAGAAACCTCTTCGACCTTGAGATTCACGCGACGCCCGAGCAGCTCCTGGAGCTCGTTCTGAAGACGATCCACCTCCTGCCCCTTGCGGCCAATGATCACGCCAGGACGCGCGGAGTGGAGGATGACTTTAACCTCATCCCGTGTCCGCTCGATCTCGACCTTGGGAATCGCGGCAGCGCGGTACTTTGTCTTAAGGAACTTCCGGACCTTGAAGTCTTCAAGAAGGAGACCCGGAAACTCCTTCTTCGTCGCGTACCAACGGCTCCTCCAAGGCTCAGTGATGCCCGTGCGGAATCCGGTGGGATGAACTTTTTGACCCATGGAATATGCCCTTACTTCGCGCTGACGCCCGCCACTGAGGCGGAGTCGAGCGCGACCTTGATGTGCGACATTCGCCGCTTGATTCCAAACGCCATTCCGCGGGCCCGCGGACGGATCCGCTTGAACATTGGGCCCTCGTCGATCCGAGCATCGACCACAACCAGGTCGTCGATCCCGGAAGCCTGACGGTTTTCGGCATTTCCGAGGGCGCTCTTGATCACCTTCTCGAGCATCCGAGCCCCACGGTGGGGCTGAAAGCGGAGAATGTCGAGCGCCTCGTCGGCAAACTTGCCTCGAACGAGATCGGCGAGCGCCCGCACCTTGCGAGGGCTGATCCGAGCGTACTTGTGCATGGCTGTGTAGGACATCGCTTTCCCTCAGGCGCTACTTCGCCGCCTCCTTCGCCTTGCCACCATGCCCACGGAAGGTCCGCGTGGGAGAGAACTCACCAAGCTTGTGGCCCACCATGTCTTCGGTCACGAACACCTTGAGATGCTGTTTGCCGTTGTGAACCATGAACGTCAGCCCGACGAACTCGGGCACAATGGTGCAGGAACGCGCCCACGTCTTGATGGGATCACGCCTCCCGCTGGACAACTGACCCTCCACCTTTCCGTAAAGGCGGGGATCGACAAACGGCCCCTTTTTTGCACTGCGTCCCATGGCGGATTACCTCAGCTTCAATTGGCCGTAACGACGGCTTTTGCGGCGACGAACAATGGAGGCACCCGACGGCTTCCTGGGCTTCCTGGTCCCACCACCCTTGGCACTCTTGCCAGTAGGGCTCACGGGATGACGACCACCCTTCGTGCGCCCCTCGCCACCACCGTGGGGATGATCGACTGGGTTCATGGCCGTGCCGCGGACATGCGGCCGAACGCCGAGCCACCGCGATCGGCCAGCTTTGCCAAGACGCACATTCATGTGCTCGGCGTTTCCGATCGCGCCAACCGTGGCACGACAGTCTGCCGGCACGCGGCGGATTTCACCAGACGGAAGCGAGAGCTGGGCCCAGCCTGCCTCACGGGCGAGCAGCGTCGCCGAGGCCCCCGCCGAGCGACACATTCGGCCACCGCGGCCCGCCTGCATTTCAACATTGTGAACCTGCGTGCTCAGCGGGATCGCCGACAGCGGAAGGCAATTCCCAACCTCGGGTGGCGCGGCCTCGCCGCTCACGACGGTACGGCCAACAAGCAGCCCCTCGGGAGCCAGGATGTACCGCTTCTCGCCGTCGGCATAGTGAACGAGCGCGACGCGGCAGGTGCGATTCGGATCGTATTGAATCGAATCAACTTTCCCCGGCACGCCATCCTTGTTTCGACGGAAGTCGATCAGCCGGTACTGCTGCTTGTGACCACCGCCGCGATGACGGGACGTGATCTTACCCTGATTGTTGCGGCCACCGGTCTTCAGCTTGCGGACGAGCAGCCCCTTGGGCACCTCAGCGCCGGGCGTGAGCTCGGCGAAGTCGGAGACGCTCGCGTTGCGGCGGCCTGCACTCGTCGGTTTGTAGATTCGGATGCCCATCGTTTCAGCTCATGAACTTTTTGTGACTTCAGCCCGCTCGACTCAGAACAGGTTGATCTTGGAATCAGCAGCCAAGTAAACGACCGCCTTCTTCCAAGGCTTCGTCACGATTTTCCGGACGCGACCCCGGCGGACCTTGCCGCGACGATTTTGGACGGCAACCTTCTCGACCTTGACGCTGAAGAGCTCTTCAACGGCACGACGAATGTCAGCCTTGGTCGCCGTGGTCGCCACCTCGAAGGAGTAGGCGTTGTGACGATTGGCTCGGTGCATTCCCTTCTCAGTCACGAGCGGCCGCAGAATCACATGCACGGGCTCGAGACGGGGATTGAATGCAGGGGCGGGAGGAATAGGCACAGCCATGGCTTACGTTGCCTCCTTCCGAGTCGCAGGCTTCGAGGAACGGCCTGGCTTGGCACGTGCCGCAGACCGCCGAGCCGGCTTGGGCGTCACGGCTCTGGTCGCCTTGGCCGACTCGCGGAACGCATCGAGCGCCCCACGAGTCATGACGATCGCGCGGGGACGAAGAATCGACCAGGCATTGAGCTCGGCCACGGGAGCAACGGTAACGCCAGCGATATTGCGGGCACTCTTCCAGAAATTTGGGTCGTGCTTCTCAGGCGAGACGAGCACGGTTGCGTCGCCCACCCCCAAGGCCCGGAGCATTTTGGCGATCGGACCTGTCTTCGGCTCGCCGACAGTGATGGCATCGATGAGCTTGACCTCATCGTCGGCCAAGCGAGCGGCAAGCGCCATCCGAGCAGCCGCCTGGAGCGACTTGCGGGGCATCCGCCAGCCGAAGTCACGTGGACTCTTCGCGAAGATATGACCACCGCCGCGCCGCACGCCACTCCGCCGCCCACCGGCACGTGCATTACCCGTGCCCTTCTGCCGATACATCTTCTTGGTCGAGCCCGCCACTTCACCGCGGGTTTTGGTCTTCTGCGTACCCTGGCGAGCGTTGGCCTGGTACATGATCACCGCATCATGAAGGAGCTGCTTGCTAATGCGAGGAGCCAGCTCGGCTGGGTCGATCTCGTAGCTGCCAACCTGCTTACCAGCCATGTCATAGACGGCGAGATTCACTTGGCACCGCCCTTCTTCTTGACAACAGCCGCAGGGCGGCCGACTTTCTTGATCTTGTTCGTTTTGCAGACCGTAACAAACGCCCCCTCCGGGCCCGGCACAGCCCCACGCAGGAGGATCAGATTCGACTCCGCATCCACCCGCACGAGCTTCACGTTCCGCATGGTGGACCGCTCGTTGCCAAAGCGGCCGGCCATGCGCTTGCCCTTGAATACGCGGCCTGGCGTCGTGTTCTGGCCCGTGCCACCCTGGTGGCGATGACACTTCTTGACGCCGTGGGAGGCCCGCTGGCCCTTGAAGCCATGACGCTTCATGACGCCCGCCGTACCCCGGCCCTTGGTGATACCGACGATGTCAACAAACTCGACACCCTCGAACACAGCGACCGTGAGCACTTGACCGACCTCGACGCCGGCGTAGATGCCGCGAAGCTCGCGCACGAACCGCTGCGGCTCGCAACTGGCCTTCGGCACAAGGGCCATGCCAGCCTCCGCACGCTTCTTGGCACGACGACCATCGAGATTCGCGACCTGGCCACGAACCGAGCGACTCACAAGCCGACGGGGCTTATCGGCAAAGCCGATCTGAATGGCCGAGTAGCCATCCCGACCAGGCGTGCGCACCGAAGTGACGGGACAAGGGCCGGCCTCGATCACAGTGACCGGAACAACCGCACCCGACTCGGGGTCAAAAATCTGCGTCATGCCGACCTTGCGGCCCAGCAGACCAGGTCGTCCAAGCTTGTCAACGGCGGGTTTCGAGGTGATTGCCATGATAGTCGTCACGGTTGTGCCCATCGACGCGACCCCATCCGAGGGACCATGCGCCCCTTGGACAAAATCGTCTTCACGCTCGAAGCCGCTGGCTACAGGAGCACCCAGACCGAACCACCGTCTTGCGACAGATGATTCACTGCCTTTTCGAGGCAGCATGGCCGGGCCTTACCCGCTACGCCTTCCAAGCATGTCGTTCGTCGATGCTCCGATGTCCTGAGTGTCCTACGCTTTCCCGAGCCCCAGAGCGGTTACGACCGCGACGAGGCCTTGATCTTGATATCGACGCCAGCAGGCAGGCTGAGCTTATTCAGCGCCTCGATCGTCTTGGCGGTGGCCTGGACGATGTCGATCACCCGCTTGTGGGTCCGAATTTCATATTGCTGCCGGGCCTTTTTGTCGATGTGGGGGCCCGAAAGCACGGTGTATCGCTCAATCCGCGTGGGGAGTGGGATCGGCCCGTGCACTTCGGAATTGGTCCGCTTGGCGGTGTCCACGATCTCTGCCGCGCTCTGGTCGAGCACGGCGTGGTCGTAGGCCTCCATGCGGATACGAATGATTTCCTGAGTGGGACCGGCCACAGTGCAAACTCCGCCACGACTCTTCGCGCAACCGGAGGACCACAGGATCCTCCGTCGCAAGGGGGGACGAGGAGTCCTCCCTTCGGCGGCACATCCCGCGTTCAAGAGAACGTGGTTGCCGCAACGAGCGAGCCACGAAATCTAAAGACGCTTGGCGACCGTGTCAATGACCCCCTTGGGAAACGGCTTCGGCCATCGTTACATGAACGAATCCGCTGTTTCTGCCGATGCAGGCCCGTACTTCAGCGGGGCCATGGTGAAGCTTGCCCGCCCTTGACTCACGCTTCGTACGGCCTGCGAATAGCCAAACATGCTCGCCAGGGGTGCCTCGGCCGTGAGCACCGTGGCCCCGCCACGAATCTCCGTAGCGGTGATAATCGCCCTCCGCTGCTGGAGGTCGTTGATCACGTCGCCCAGGTAATCCTCGGGAACAGTCACTTCGACCTTCATGACGGGCTCGAGAAGGACGGTTCCAGCAGCCGTGAGAAGCCGTTCGATGGCATCGGCAGCCGCAATACGGATCGCGATATCGCCCGGAAAAGGCTCAGGGATCGGGCTCTCCAAGACCACGATCCGCACACCCCACAGGGGACAGCCCTTGAGACCGCCGCGTTCGGAGCTCTCGCGAACCGCTTCGGTCATCGTTGCGGCAATGACCGCAAGGGAGTCGCTCTCCGGAAACCAGCCCTGCTCGACCACCACCGGCCCCTGCACATCGGTCGGCTCGCCGCGGACCGTCACCGTGGCCACGAGCGTCTGCCCAGCCACCTGCCGGTTGGCCTCGCCCGCAACGGTCGCCGCCTGCTCGAGCGTCTCCTTGTAGCTCACCCTCGGCCTGTGCACGCGGCACTTAAGCTTGAAGTCGCGTTCGAGGCGATGCCGGATGACTTCGAGGTGAAGCTCGCCCATTCCCGAGATAAGCGTTTGCCCTGTCTCCTCGCTCTCGATGGCGCGGAACGTGGGATCCTGCCGCTTCATCATCTCGAGGGCATCGGCAAGTTTTTTGCGTTCGAGGCTCGTCTCGGGCTCGATCGCCATCGAGATGACCGTCTCGGGGAATGTGATCGTCTCGAGGAGGATCGGGGCAGCCGCGTCGCAGAGCGTGTCACCGGTGACACTCAGACGAGGCCCGACCACTCCCACGATGTCCCCTGCCCTCGCCTCCGGCACCTGCTCACGGCGGTCAGCCTGCACATGCCAGAGCTGGGCAATGTTTTCCTTCTTTTGCTTGGCCGGATTCCAGGCCCGACTACCCGCTTTGAGCGTGCCGGAATAGACCCGCAGGAAGGCGAGGTCGCCATGTTTTTCGGCCAGAATCTTGAAGACGAGGCCGCAAAAGGGCTCCGACGGATCAGGTTTCCGAATGATGGCCGTGGGGGGCTTTTTGGACGGATCGAGCCCCTCCACCGGCGGCACATCGGCAGGGCTCGGCAGGTACCAGGCGACCGCGTCGAGTACGGGCTGCACGCCGATGCAATCGAGAGCGGAGCCACCCAAAACAGGCACCACGAGCCTGGCGATGGTGGCCTGGCGAATCACCTTCCGCATGAGCTCTGGCGGAAGCGGCGCTTCGGCGAGCGCGAGCTCAGCCACCTCGTCGGAATAGTCGAAGAGCGTGGAGACAAGCTGCTCCCGCCACTCCGCCGCCAGCTCCGCCGCCTCGGGCGGGATCGGCCCACGGGCCACAGCGAGCCCCTGGCCGTCTGCCGAAAGGGCCTCCTCCTTTGGCGGAAAGGTGAGCAACTCCATCGTGACGAGATCGACGAGCCCGCGAAACGGATCTTTGACGTGGGGCGGCCCCATCCCAAGGGGCACCTGGAGCACCAGCGGCTTGGCGCCGAGACGCTTTTCAATTTGCTTGACCGTCCCGAAGAAGTCGGCTCCCTCGCGATCGAGCTTGTTGACGAGAGCGATCCGCGGCACACCGTACTTGTCGGCCTGTCGCCAGACCGTCTCGCTTTGGGCCTCCACGCCCTCACGGGCGCTGAAGACCACGACCGCCCCGTCGAGCACCCGCAGGCTCCGCTCGACCTCGGCCGTGAAATCGACATGGCCCGGCGTATCGATGAGGTTCACCGTCATGTCCTGCCAGCGGAACGAAACCGCCGCGGAGTAGATCGTGATCCCCCGCTCCTGCTCCTCGGGATCGAAGTCGGTGATGGTGGTCCCGCGATCAACTTCGCCGAGGCGATGGCTGGTCTTCGTGAAGAAGAGCATCCGCTCCGTGAGCGTTGTCTTGCCCGCATCAATGTGGGCCACGATGCCGATATTACGGATCTTTTGGAGGTCGTGCTTCAGGGGCGTCATGGCCGCATCGTAACCGGTCACGGGTCGCGGCCGAAAACGCGGCGTTCTGCCCCGCGAGGATCCGCGACATGGTGGGTATGGCCGAGAAATAGTCGATGCCCGATAAGCGAACGGCTCGGCGGAGTCGTGGTGGATAGCCGGGCCACCCGATGGCCAATCGGGGCTTTTATTGGAAAATGGTTCGAGTCGTTGTCGCATCCGCAAGGGGTTGCCCGTGCCGCGTCGCCGGCGACCGCAAGCCGGTGCCGACGCCGGGACGGCGGCGCCGGCGCGAAACGCCTGGGAGCCGGGCTTTGCCCGGCGACCGCAAGCCGAAGCCGACGCCGGGACGGCGGCGCCGGCGCGAAAGCAGCAGGCCCGTAGCGAACGTCCGGCGATGCGGCACGGGCAACCCTGAGCCACGGCGATCACGGTATCCGCGGAGCGAGTGCGGCACGCAGAAAAGACGAAGCGATGCCTTTTCCTGACTCGTCAAACTCGACTCGAAGAGTCGAGCGCCAAGTGGTCGAGCGACGTGTCGTTACATCCGCTCCACGGTGCCGATGCCGAGGAGGCCGAGGCCGTGCCGCAAAACACGGCCTGTCAGGTCGCACAGCGCCAGCCGGCTGGCGGCGGCTTCCCCTTCGGCCTTGAGCACAGGCAGGGCGTCATAGAACACCGAGAAACGACCGGCCAGATCATAGAGCCAGGCCGTGAGGAGGTTGGGCCTGTTGTCGGCCTCGACATCCTCGAGAACCTCGGAAAACCGCACGATTCCCAGGGCGAGCGCCCGCTCCTGAGGGGCCGCAATCGATACCGCCGCGGCCTTGGCGCGGACGGCATCGCGATCGACGCACCCCTTCGCACAGATGCCCTCCACGCGAGCGACGGCGTATTGCATGTAGGCGGCTGTATTGCCCTTGAGCTCGAGCATCTTGTCGAAGCTGAAGACGTAGTCGGTCGTGCGGTTCTGCGACAGGTCGGCGTACTTGATCGCCCCGATGCCCACCGTTTCGGCAACACGTTTCTGGGTCGCCTCGTCCATCCCGTCGCGGCCGGTCGCGGCCACCACGGCGGCTGCGCGTTCGACGCCTTCATCGAGAAGGGCCTCGAGGCCGACGGTGTCTCCAGCCCGCGTTTTGAAAGGCCGCCCATCGTCGCCGAGCACGGTCCCGAAAGCGACGTGAAAAAGATCAACGCTGCCAATGCCCCAGCGCCGCACCGTCTCGAAAAGCTGGTCGAAATGACGGCTCTGGCGATGGTCCACGACGTAGAGAATGCGGTCGGGCTCCCACTGCGCGCGCCGCCACTGGATCGTGGCGAGGTCAGTGGTGGCGTAGAGAAACGCGCCGTCAGCCTTGCGAATCAAAAACGGCGGCGCGTCATCGCCGTCCAAAAAAACGCCCACGGCTCCGCGGCTCTCGCGGGCCAGCCCCTTGGCCATGAGATCTTCCACCACGCCAGCGAGCATGGGTTGGAAAAAACTCTCGCCGAGCTGGTGATCGAACGACACACCGAGCCGCTGATAGAGCCGCTCGATGTCGGCTAGGCAGACGGGCATGAACTGCTCCCACAGCCCGCGGTTCTCGGGGTCGCCCGCGTGCAGCTTCGCCGTTTCGGCAAGCACCTCGCGGCCGGCATCGGGAAACTTTGCCACGAGGGCCGCGGCTTCGGGGTCGGCGGCCAGCTCTTCGGGCTTGGAGTCGGCCACCCTTCGCACCAATCGATAGAGCCGCCCCAGCTCGGCCGTGGGTTCAGCAGCGAAGGCCGCATCGTCGCGGCAATGCTTCCATCCCCAGAGGATCATCCCGAACTGAGTGCCCCAGTCGCCGAGGTGATTGTCGGTGATGACCTTGTGGCCACGAAACCTGAGAATCCTGGCCAGGGCATCGCCGAGGACGGTCGAGCGGATGTGGCCCACATGCATGGGCTTGGCGACATTCGGGCTCGAGAAGTCAACCACGATCGTAAGCGGCGTTTCGACCGGCGCTACCCCGAGCCGGTCGTCAGCGACTGCACCGCGAACCGCTGCAGCGAGAGCGTCGTCGCGAATGCGGACATTGATGAAACCAGGGCCGACCGGATCGCCTGGCGGCTCGAAGAGGGTGGTGTACCCGGGGGCGGACACAAGCCGCAACGCGATCTCGGCCGCCAATTCGCGAGGCTTGCGGCCGGCCCGCTTGGCCAGTGCCATTGCCATGGTGCCTGAGTAGTCGCCGAACTTGGGATCAGCCGCCTCGCGCACCTGGTCCAGGAGCGCCGGCATGTCGGCAGGATCGATGATCACAACGCCCGTGGCTGAGAGATCCTCGAGGGCCGCGGCGAAGGCTCGCCTCAGGGCCGATCTGAAATTGACCCGCGTCGGCACTTCCGCCGGCTGCGGCTCAGCGGGGCTCATGACGCCGCCACCCCATCGGCCCCTGGTACAGCTACCCGTGCCGCATCGCTCCAGAGCCCCTCGAGATCCCAGTAGGTTCGGGCTTCTGGATCAAAGAGGTGCACCATCACGTTGCCGTAGTCGAGCACGATCCAGCGGCCCTCTTCGTACCCATCACTCCCGCGGCTGCGGTCGTGCAGATCGTGCTTGACGACCTTTTCGATCTCGTCGGCCATGGCATGCATCTGCCGTCGGCTCGAACCTGTGACCACGACGAAGTAGTCAACGACCGGGGTGAGCTCGCGCAGATCGAGGATGCGGACATCGGTGCCCCGCGTCTCTCCTGCCACACGGGCAGCAAGCATGACAAGTTCGAGCGCAGCGGCGGCGCTCGATGCCGAAACGGACGGGGGTGCGGGGGCGGCCTTCGACACGGGGGGGTAAGCGATTCCTGAGAGGGAAAAATCCTAGGCAGTCTACACGAGCGACAATCACCGCGTGCACGCCCGCCCCGCGGCCAGGGCAATGCCGCAGAGCACGATGTCGGGAATCTCGATGGCGCCTGGCAGGGACTCCCGCACCATGGCTCGCGAGCCCCCCGCCAGGATAATGACGGGTTCGTCCCCAAGCTCGCGGGCTGCCGCAGCCACCAGGCGGGCGATCGCCCCCCGAAATCCGTGCCCCACTCCGGCGGCAATCGCTTCGTCCGTCGTGCGGCCCGGCATCGGCGGCGGCAACGCCCACACCGCCTCGGCAAGCGCCGGGAGCTGGCTCGTCCCCGAAGCGAGCGACTGGGCCATGAGATTGGGACCTGGCAGGATTGCGCCGCCGAGAAACGTGCCGTCGGCCGCTACCAGATCGACCGTGGCAGCCGTGCCGCAATCGACGACGATCGCCGACTTGCCTTCAGGCTTCGCATGAATCGCAGCCGCGGCGGCGGCGAGCCGGTCGATGCCTACACGTTCCGGGGAAGGCACATTGATCGCGAGCGGCAAGTCGACATGCCCTATCCGTCGCTGACGGATGGGCCGGTGCCGCGTGGCCGAGAGTGCGGCCACGGCCGCCTCGAGCCGCGTGGCAGCCCCCTCAGAGACGCTCGCGACAAGGATCACAGCGGGGCCTGGCGCCGCGGCCAAGAGCCAGCGCTCGAGGTTGTCGGGGTGGAATCGCCGACTGTCGAGATCCTGCCGGTGAGTCACCGTGGGCAGACCCACTCCACCCGCAGCAGCGCCCGCTGCCCCTTCGGCCAGCCGCGCCAGCTTGATCCGGGAATTTCCGACATCTGCGAGCAGCACGGTGTCGCCCGAGCAAATGCCTCGGCCAACACGGGTCGCGGGGGGGAGGTCGGGGGGTATCACGCAACCGGCTCCCGGCGGTCGAGCTCCGCGACAACGGCCCACACGAGCTTGTCGAGCCCGGCGCCGGTCGCGGCGCTCACGGCGAGCACATCGCGGCCAAGCGTGGCTGCAAGCTCCTCCCGCACGGCATCGGCTCCTGGCAGCTCACACTTGCTCACGACCACGATCTCCGGCCGCGTCCCGAGTGATGCATCGTACAGCACGAGCTCTTCTCGAATGGCCCGGTAGTTGGTCAGCGGATCGGTGCCGTCCACAGGGCATGGCTCGACGACATGGACCAAAATGCCCGCTCGCTCGACATGCCGAAGAAACTCGTGCCCTAGACCAATGCCGGCATGCGCCCCCTCGATGAGCCCGGGCAGATCGGCCAGCACAAACTCTCGCTCGCGATCGACCGACACCATCCCGAGGATCGGCGACTTGGTCGTGAAGGGATAGTCAGCGATCTCCGGCCGGGCCCGTGACAGCCGTGAGAGCAGCGTGCTTTTGCCGGCATTCGGCTTCCCGACGAGCCCCACGTCGGCGATGACCTTGAGCTCGAGCAAGAGACGGCGACTCTCGCCGGGCTCGCCGAGCGTGCATTCCCGTGGAGCCCGGTTCGTCGATGACTTGAAGTGCATGTTGCCATGGCCTCCCCCGCCGCCACGGGCGGCAATGATCTCCTGCCCTGGCACGGCCAGATCCTTGAGGACAAGCCTGGTGGCCTCGTCCATCACAATCGTTCCTGGGGGCACGAGGAGCGTGCGATCAGCGCCGCAGCCGCCAGTCCGGTTGGCCGGTCCGCCGGCGGTGCCGGTCTCGGCCTTCCACTGCCTTCGGTGTGCGAGCGCCGTAAGCGAATCGACTCCGCTTTCGGCTCGCAGGATCACGCTTCCGCCGTGACCGCCATCGCCGCCGTCGGGGCCACCACGGGGCACATACTTCTCGCGTCGGAAACTACAGATGCCGCGACCGCCGTCCCCCGCGGTCACCTCGATCTGAACACGATCGACGAACACGTACGGGGTCTTTCGGAAGCGTTGGGCTAGGCCTGGCGCCGCATCATGCGGCTGGAGCGGATCAGGCCGACGGGCTGGCCACCACGTTCACGCGGCGTCCCTCACGGTCAAACATCACGACACCTTCCGTCAGGGCGTAGAGCGTGAAGTCAGAACCCATGCCAACGTTGGCACCGGGATGAAACTTGGTGCCCACCTGGCGAACCAGAATGTTGCCAGGGATGACAGCCTGGCCGCCGAACTTTTTCACGCCGCGCCGTTGGGCGTTGGAATCGCGACCGTTCCGGCTCGATCCCTGTCCTTTTTTATGTGCCATTGCAGCATCCCATGACCATGATCAGCCCACGGCACCAGCAGTCGGAACACGCCGACGTCTCTGCCCGGGCCCCGAAGAATACCCGCTCAATCCTCGTACCGGAAGCCCCACGAATGCGTTTCGCCTTCGTGCAGGAATCGGGCCTCGGCCAGCAGGACTGGGCCCTCGGGGCCAAACATGGCCTCCGCGAGCTTGTCTTGGTCCCCTTCAGGGGCGGCAGCGAGTGCATCGGAGGTGGCCTCAAAGGCGTCGCGGGCGTCCATCCGAGCGATGGCCACCGGGTCGGCATCGGTCACATCGAGGGCGGCCAGTGCCCTGGCAACTCCCACGGCCCTCGCGAGCCGCTCGAGCCTGGGGGCAGCTTCGCCAAAAATCTCCATGGCCTTCGCCCGTCGGTCGCCCAGATCGGGCACCGACTCGAGACCGCGGGTGATTTTGGCGAGCGCGAGAAGTGGATCGGCTTCCACTGCCTCAGGGGACAGCCCCAGGGGCTGCATGGCCTGCCGCCTTTGGCGAGCGCGGTCGGGATCAACCGGACCAGCCGCCGCCTTGGCCAATTCCTCGATGGCCACGACACCAACATCGCCGAAGACCTCACGAGCCGCCTGACTTCGGGCGTCGATATCCTCGACCTTCGCGAGGGTGTCGAGCACGCCTACAAGCGGCAAAAGGCTCGTTCCACCGGCTCCAGCGGGTTCCCGAAGCCGAGGATCATCCCATGGGATGCCAAGCCTCTGGAGGCCAGCCTGCGGCCGCGAGGAGGTATGACCGGGCCAGCCGAGGGCTGAGAGCACCCGCCCGCCGAGCGCCATCCGCTCGAACATGCCCCGATATCCAACTGCAATCTTTTCGCCCGCAACGTCGCCCGGCCGCCAGAAATCGAGACGAAGGCTTTCCAGGGTCTGCTGGATGTGCTTGCCGGGCAGGTCGTCGGGGCCGATGTGGGCGCCACTCCGCTGCCGCCATCGGATCGCGTTGGTCAGGCCGCGAACATAGATCGAAAAGTAGTCGATCCGGGGATCGACTGCCTCCCAGATCGCGACGCCCCATCGCTCTTCACCCGGGGCAATCTCCGTTGCCGAGATCGAGGCGCTATCGAGCAACTCACGGGCAGGATCTTCTCGAAGTCGGATGGCGTCCATCGCCGATGGAACGAGCCTGTCGAGATAGGCACGATACGTTGAAATGCCCTCGGTGTCGCCCAGGCCCTCGCGGGTCTCGAGCACGAATTGCGGAAGGAATCGGACCGGCTTCTCAAACCGCTCCATCACCCGCTCGACCGGATCGGCTTGGCCCGGCTCCTCGAGCCGCTTGGTTACGATGCGACGGCCTCCCACGTTCTTCACGCGGTAGACGAAATAGAGGACGTTCGTGCGGCGCATCCGTCGGTCCCCAATTGGGATGTCGACGGCGATCGCGCGGGGCGGCTTGAATGCGAACTCGAGGCACCAGATCTCCCGCGGGTACTCCACGCGGCCGGCCCGACTCACGAGCGTGGTGTTGATGGCCGCCCGCTGGGGCACCCACTGCAACGCCGCGAGGCCCTCAGTCACCTCCACGAGGGATCCTCGCTGGAGCGAGTCGTCGAGCGCGAGATCAGGTGAGATGACCGTTAGCACGCCAGGGGCGAGGGAGCGAAAGCCGTCATCGGCGTTGACATGCAGCGCTGCTGCCATGAGGAGAAAAACAGCGAGCCCGACCAGCAGACGAGGCCCCTGAATGATCGAAACCCCACTCAGAAGTGGCTTTTTAGGCTGTGCCATGGCTTTGCAATCCTAACGACTTCGGCCAATATCTCGCATAATCGTCATTTCTTTCCTAGATTCTCCAAATTTCCTTGATTGCCCGTATTTTCAGGGCACACTTACGGATGATCTGGAATACCCTTGGAAAACTGGTCTTCGCTGACAACCTCACCGACAACAGACTCCGGGCTCGGCCGTTGACCGCGACTTCCCGCGCTTAGTGATTCGGCATTCCGGCGAACTAGCCATCATGCTCAGCATCAATCCGCTCCAGCCGCCGCGACCCTTCCTGGCGCTCGACCTCGCCTCGACGAAGCCAGCATTGCATCAGGGAATGGGCCATGGGTGTCTTGTCTCAGCCGAGGATTACGACCCGACGGGCATCCTAGCCGGCGTGGATCCCTGCGAGTCGAGGTATTGGTGGATGCCTGAGCTCCATTCGGACCGCCCCGCTCGCGGCGAGACCGTTGACCGTCATGCGGCCCGTCGCTCGACGGCACGTCCGCCTGCGGCCGCCTGAGCGACCTCTGCGGCGAGGGACGCGTAGTCTTCGGCGCCGTGTGATCCGGGCGCGTAGTCAAAGATCGATTGGCCGAAGCTCGGTGCCTCGGCCAGCCGGATGTTGCGGCGGATGCGGGTGGCGAAGAGACGGGCACCAGCCCAGGCTGGATGGGCCGCCTCGGTATCGCTGAAGAACGCGTCCACGTCGCGGCCGATCTCGGCAGCCAGGCGCGTGCCAGCCTCATGCATACAGAGCACAACTCCCAGGAGTCGGAGCCGCGGATTGACCCGCTCCGACACGAGCTCGATCGTCTCCAGAAGCTTGCTGAGGCCGTGGAGTGCGAGAAAATGGGGCTGAAGAGGAAGGAGCACCTCGGCCGCGGCGGCCATGGCGTTGAGCGACAACAGCCCAAGCGACGGCGGGCAGTCGATGACGAGATAGTCGAATCCCTTGCCGGGGCCAGCGTTGCCGGCGGCGAACTGGGGATCGGCCGCAATGCGTTCGCGGAGGATCGACTCTCGCCCGGCCTTGCCCGCGAGCGCCAGTTCAACTGCCGAGAGGTCAATGTGCGCGGGCACCACCGAAAGGGTTTCGGAAATCGTCACGACTGCATCGGCCAGCGGCCTACCGGCAGTCAGCACGTCGAACGCCGTCACATCCGAGCCACCCGGCGCTACGCCGACATGGAGTGTGGCGTGGGCCTGGGGGTCGAGATCGAGGAGGCAGACCCGATGCCCGGCCCGGGACAACGCGATGGCGAGGTTGACCGATGTCGTGGTTTTCCCAACGCCCCCCTTCTGATTAGCAACGGCGATGGAGCGCATGGGATCGTCCTTCTCCGGGAACGGCAGCCAAGGGGCGGAGGACGGGGAGAATAGGCGGTGAGGCGGGCTTCTCAATAGCCCGATTTTCCCGATGGAATCGCCGCTTTCTGCGTTGCCTCTACCCACCGTGCAAGGCCCGAACGCAGCCGGCCGAGCGTGACCCGCCCCGGCCTACCGACCACCGTGAGGCTCCCAGGGGCGTCGAGATCGAAAGCCAGAACGACGGTCTGTTTCTGGTCGTGGCCAGGGATGAAGGCGATTGCCACGTCCCAAGCGTCTGACGGAAGTGGCCCAGCACCCTGGGGTCGGGCGCCAGTTTGCCAGTCGTAGTTCACATCCTCGATGAGCCCTCGCCGCAGGTGGACAAGGCCGGCGGCCTGGGAGACGTCCAGCGTGGTTTGTGAGCTGATTTTTCCGCCGTCGGACGCCAGACTCCAGATCTCCACCGTTGGCGACGTCTGGATGATTCCGGCCACCTCAGGGCCAAAAAATCCCAGGCAGCGCCGAGTCTGCTCCCACTGAAACCAGACGGCAAACATCCCGAGTGCCGAGGCCATGAGCAGGACCGCCACGACCACCACGGTGCCCCGGCCCGACGGCGGCCGGAAGAGGTTGCTCTGGGCGACACCTATGCTACCGTCGGAGGGTTGCATGTTCTGAGGAAAACGTTCCATGGCCAACGCCTTTGACGCTTACCGAGAAGCGCTCGTTGTCGAGCATCTCACTGTTTGGCCCGCCGATTATGAAGACTGGTCGGCCGCCGACAAGACCCGCATAGACGAGCTGCTCCATGCCAGCCCATCCGATGCGGCCGAGCTGGACTATGTCCGCCAGCATACCGGTTTCGCCCGCGTGATCGCGGTCACCCAGGACGACCTTGCCCGGGTCGGCGTGTCCTGACTGTGGCCACGATTCGCGTCCACCTTTCGAGCGGCGAGGTCGATCGCTCCTACGACATTCATTGTGGGAGCGGTCTGCTGGGCACCGTGGGAGGCCTGGTGGTAGCCGCCGGAGGTCGCCGGGCTGTGGTGGTGACCGACGCGGCCGTGGCCGGCACGCACGCCGCCCATGCGACTGATTCCCTTATCGCGGCAGGAGCGGCCGTTCACACGCTCACCGTGCCGTCGGGCGAGGGGTCCAAATCGCTCGCTGTCTTGGGAACCCTTTGGGACCACATGGCCGGCCTGGCGGTCGATCGCGGCACCCATGTCGTCGCGGTCGGAGGGGGAGTCGTTGGGGATTTGGCCGGATTTGCGGCTGCCTCGTTCGCCCGCGGTCTCGCGCTCTGGCATGTGCCGACAACGCTGGTGGCCCAGGTGGATAGCGCCATCGGCGGCAAAACCGGGATCAACTTGGCCGGTGGAAAGAACCTGGTTGGGGCGTTCTGGCAGCCCCGCGGAGTGGTTGCCGATATCGATACGCTTGGCACCCTTCCCGAACGTGAATATCTCAGCGGTCTGGCCGAGGTTGTGAAGTACGGCGTGATCCTCGACCGCGCGTTCTTTGACTGGCTCGAGGCCAATGCGTCCCTGCTGCGGTCCCGCGATCCAGCGGCCCTGGCGTATGCGGTGGAGCGGTCGGCCGCGATCAAGGCAGGCGTTGTGGAGCAGGACGAGCGGGAGATTTCCGGGCTTCGGGCGGCCCTCAACTACGGCCACACCTTTGCCCACGCGTATGAAACCGCCCTCGGCTACGGCACGCTGCTTCACGGAGAGGCCGTTTCCATTGGGATGACCCGCGCCGCACGGCTCGCGGCGGCTTTGGGACGGATCCCGGAGGCGATCGTCGCTCGTCAGGACCGGCTTCTGGCGGCGCTCGGCCTGCCGGTGTCGCACGCGGGCCTGGGCTCCCTCGACGCTGACCAGCTCCTCGAAATCATGGGGCGAGACAAGAAAGCCGAGGCCGGGCGGCTGCGGTTCGTCCTGCCGTCGCGGCTCGGCGACGGCGGGCTCGTGGACAGCGTCGATGAGCACCTCGTGCGGCAGGTGCTCGCGGACGGCTGAGGCGGCGACCGGACGCCAGCGGCCGTGCGGTGCTTGAGGAGACCGAGGGCACGCCACGGCAACCACCCATGCGAGGGGATGACTGGGGCGAATCGCTCCAGCACGCTGGTCCCTAGCGACCAGGGGTGGGGCGAATCGCTCCACCCCCTGAGGCGAATCGCCCCACACCTCGCTGCCATCGAATCTGTGGAATCGATGGATTTCCCGATGGAATCACACATCCGCACTTTTTCGCAGTCCGCGCGGCTGTTTGGCACGCCGCATGCAAGGAATTTATTTGCCCCAGGCTTCGGCCCGAGGCGCCCGGTCAGGCATTGTCGTGCCTGTCGGGATGCGATTGCCACGCTACGCCCGAGCTCCGTCGAGTGCTTGGTCGTGGCCTATGAAGAAGAAAGAGTGCGCTCATGAACCCCAAGTCATGTTCCGTTGGGCATGCCCGACGGGGCTGGTCGCTGACGCAGGCTGATGTCCTGTTCTGCGCCCTTCCCATCGTGCTGTTCCTGTCGATCGTGTCGCTTGTGTGATTGGTTGGAGGCCGCGGTCACGCTACCGCTCCTCTCGTGCCTGGTGCTTCAAGGAGTTTGCCGTCATGACCCCTTCTGATCCTTCGTCTGCCGAACGCTGCTTTGGTGTGCTGCGATCCCTGCGGGCGGCGGGCATTCACGAGATCGTCATTGTCGATCCGGTCTGTGATCGTTACGGCGACTTCGTCGAGGCCGCGCAGGCGGGCCTTGTTGGCCTCCATTTTTGTGTGGATGGGCAGTCGGCCGTGAGGCTGGCTCGTCGATTCAGGGCTGATGTGTGGCTGGTGGCGTCTGAGCTTCCAGACATTTCGGGCTTCGATCTGCTTGAAATGCTCTCGTCACATGTGCTCCAGGGTGACGTCGATCCGCTTCTGGCTGGGTCGCGAATCTCGCTGAGCTCGGTGGGCCACAGCATGCGGTCGGGAATCTTCATGATGTCGGACGACTACCGCCTGGAGGACGAGCAGCGGGCGCTGGCGTCTGGCGTGGCGGGTTATCTCGTGCGACCAGTCACCGTTGACACGATTCGGGCAAGCCGTTCGCCGTTGATGGCTGATGAGGCCACCGCAGTGGCGGCGCCGAACTGAGGCATGGTTCCGAAGCGTTTCGCCGAGTTTTCACTTTTCACTTTTTCCCGTTTCGCTGGGAGTGCATGAAATGGTTGGCCTGTCTGAAACAGGGACGTTGCCACTGGTCCCTGACGTGGTCGTGGTCGACCCCCATTACCAGCTCTACAGCTCGCTCGTTGCGGCGGCCAGGGCTGGTCGGCTGAACCTGCACCTGCGAGCCAGTGGCGCTGAGGCGATCAAGCTCGCCCGACGGCTGAGTGTCGATGCCTGGCTTGTGTCACCCGAGCTCGACGACATGACGGGCAACGATCTTGTCGCTCTCCTTGAGGCGCTGCCGAACCATTCTTCTTTGGCCATCGCGATGGTTGCTCCTTTGGAGTCAACGAAGGCCTTTGGGCCCGGAGTGGTGACGTCGCTCCAGCATCCGATCTCGCTCGACGCAGTCGAAGCCCTCCTCCGCTCGCCTGCAACAAACTCTGCCGTCGATCTCGCGCTCAGCCGAACGAGTCGCTCACGGGCGCTGCTCTCGCTTCCGCTTGGGGTCGGCGCCGCCATGCTGGCCATCGCCGCCCTGATGCTCGGATAGCCATCACCAGCGGCCGGTCACGCCCATGCCACCGAGGTCGCCAATCGGCAGTGGCTCTACCCGCAGCTCCATCGCGCCGAAGTGCATCTCGGTGGCAGACACCGCCCGGGAGCTCGCCCAGGCGAGATACCAGCCGAGGAAGACCTGCGACGGATAGTGGGCATCGTCAGTCATGCGGGAGAAGCCGACGAAGGTAGAGCACACGTAGAGCGTGCCCTTCAGGAGCGGGCTCTCCACCATGTCGGCAGCGGCCAGGAATGGAACAGCGCCGACAAACGCGTGACCGCTCACGCCATTGTTGTCATTGTTGAAGTGCCAGTGGCTCCCGACATCCTCCGACGGGCGTGACGCTCCCGTCGCCATCTGCAAGACATAGAGCGGCGGCGCTCCCACGACGAACATGCGCAGCGACCGCGACCCCCATTCACCGACGATATCGCCCGCGGGATTGCCCTCGAAAACGAGACCCGTCGCCGCTGCGGTCCCGAAGGCCGCCAGCGCGTAGCGGCCTTCGCCGACGTCCTTCACGCCGGAAAAGAACGTTCCCGCACTCGTTGGCTCAACGCCGCGTTGCCACGCGGCCTGCATGGTGTCGTCGAAGCCTGTATTCGCCATCAGGGCCCCCGCTCCGAACGCTGCGGTGAGGCAGACGAGGCTCTCGCAGTCATAAAAGTTGCGATAGTCCTCCACGATCTTGTGGCCGGCACGGGAGACTCGCGGGAACTGGCTCTTTGCCCAGGGCGGGGCATTCGATTGAGGCACCAGAATCGCTCCGTTTTCAACAGGCGGAAGCGAGTAGACGGGCTCAGCCGTCGGGGCTAATTGTGCCGCAAGCTCAACCGTCAGGCTGTCTTGATGCTCCAAGGGCTGCCAGCCTCCTACGAGCTCGACTCCGCGGCCGTCGGCGGCAGTCCCCGAAAGCGATTCGGTTTGTACAAAGGCGTTGACCCAGGCGCCGGCGAGGGCTGGCGTTACCCGCACGACAACCCGCTGCCGCCGTGGCGGCCACTTTGCCTGGCCGCCGCCAGGGGGCTCAACCCACGCCGATTCGATCACCCCAGGCCGCGGTGGCACGGACGTGAAGTCTGGCTCAACAGCCCGCACGACGGGCCAGTCGGCTGCCACTGTCGCGAGCGTCCGTTCCCACATGACGCGGCCGTCAGCTCCTGGGAGGAACATGCCGCCTGGCACCTCACCAGGGGATGGCACAGTTTCCTCAGCCTCCTCGCCATCGGCATCGGTCATGAACACCGACGCAAGCGCGCAGGCCACGAACATGTGGCGCGCCAAGGCGCACCACCGCACGGCCGCAGTCAATGGACGGGATATCGTGGACATGGGCGAAAGGACTGTCGCACCCGTCGAGTTGGGCCGCAACCCGTATTTTGCCCTGAAAAAGCGTGCAAAACACTCAGTCGATGGCCTTGATGAAGACCTCCACCTGCTGTCCCACGAACAGCGGGGGCCGGCCGGTTGGGTCAAACTGGTAGATCACCTGGAGCACACGGGTATCGACCCGTTCGTTCGCATCGCCGGTCAGCGACTTCTTGGGCACCACAAACGGCTCAACTCGAACAAAGGTGAGCGGGTACTCCTCCTGAAGGCTTCCCCTCGGCACGGCCAGGGCAGACGCTGCTTTCCGGAAACGAGGGATGTCGTATTCGTCGATGTCGACCCTCACATGCAGCCGGTCGATGTTGCCCAGGATCACAAGCGGCTGATTGGGCGGCGCCCCGACGAACTCTCCTGGCAGCACATTCACCTGCAACACGCGGCCGGCCACGAGCGCCCGCGGAATGAGACGGTCGATCTCGACTTCGACCTTCGCTGCATCGGCCTCCGCTCGCGCCAGGGCGGCACTCGCCACATCGCGGTCATACTCCCATGAGCCGGCCCGGAGAAGGTCGAGTTCGGCCTTGGCCCTGGCGAGGGTCGCCTCGGCTCCAGCCAGGCGTTCGCGCCGCTCGACCAGATCCTGCTCTGTACTCACTCGGCGAGCGAATGTCTCTTCGGCCCGTTTCAGGGCGTCCTGCTCCTGAATGACGCTTGCTCGCGCCTCGTCGACGCCTGCGGCGAGCACGGGGATCTTTTCTTTTCGCGGCTCGGCCTCGAGTTTCACAAGCTCGCTGCGGGCCTCGGCGACCGCCGCCTGCTTGACGGCAAGCTCCCCTCGCATCTGCCGGTCATCGAGGCGGAATAGGGGCTGCCGTGGCGTGACATCATCCCCCACTTTCACGAAAACCTCGACCACGACGCCCGCGGTGGCCGAGCCCATGGCGATGTTCTCGGTCTGCGCCTCGACGATGCCGGCGGCGGCCAGCGCGTCGCTGTACGGATTCGTGGCCGGCGGAATGAGGGGCTTCGGCGTGCGGGTCACGGCCCGCGTCGTCCAGACATACCAGCCGGCGAAGCCAAGCAGGCCGAGGGCGGCGAGCGGCAGGAGGATCTGCGTGACGATGTCGGCAATGGTCCTCGGCCGGTCGAGCCGACGGGGTCGCGATGCGTGCGGTGCGTCTGCGGCAGGTGTCATCCTGGATTGAATCCTACGGGAAACGGCCCGGGGGCGACCGCGTCGATGCGGCCGTCCTCCATCGAGGCGATGCGGTCGGCGAAGGGATACACCCGCGCGTCGTGGGTGACGACGATGACCGCGCGGCCCGGTTGCACGGCGATCTGCTGGATGAGCTCCATCGTGATGCGTCCGTTCTCGGCGTCGAGGGCGCTGGTCGGCTCGTCGCACACGAGGAGCCGCGGCTGGTGAACCAGCGCCCTGGCGATCGCCACCCGCTGCTGCTGGCCGCCGGAGAGCTCGTTCGGAAGGCTCGGGAGGCGGTCACCCATGCCCAGTTGGTCGAGCACATCGGCGGCCGCCTCGACCGCTCGCCGCCGCGGCCAGCCGGCGATGAGCAGCGGCACGGCGGCGTTCTCGACAGCCGTGAGGGTCGGGAGGAGGTTGAACGTCTGGAACACGAAGCCGACGTTATCGCGGCGGAACTTCACCTTGCCGCCACTGGAGATCGTCACCAGATCCTGCCCCAGCACGCGGACGTCGCCAGCGGTCGGTTCGAGCGTACCCGCGACAATCGACACGAGCGTCGTCTTACCGCATCCGCTCGGGCCCGCCAGCATCAGGAGCTCACCATAGGGTACGTCGAGATCAACGCCGCGCAGGGCCCGCGTCACGGCCGTGCCCGTTCCGAAATCCTTCGTCACACCGCGGACGCGGATAGCGACATCGGCAGCCGCGTCGGATCCTGGCATGACGTGATCCACGCTACCCTCGAAAGACGATCGCGGGCTCGACGACGAGTACCTTGCGGATCGAGAGGAGGCTCGCAACGAGCACGATGACAAACACGGCTACCGCTGTGAGCGCGAGCACCTGCCAAGGCATGAAGAAGGCGAGGCGCGAGGCTCCTTTGACGAACCACCCGAAGAGGCTCGCTAGCCCGACGCCCAGGCCGTAGCCAACGATGCCCACCTGCATGCCCTGACCGAGCACCATCATGAGAATCGTCCCGTTGCTCGCGCCCATCGCCTTGAGCGCGCCGTACTGCCGGATGTTCTCCACCGTAAAGAGATAGAATGTCTGCCCGGCGATGGCCGTGCCCACCAGGAAGCCGAGGAGTACGGTGATCCCGAAGTTGATCGGGATGCCAGATTTCTCGAGGTAGTAGCGGATCGTCCGCCAGAGAAATTCCTCACGGGTCAGCGCGAGGAGGCCTGTTCGCTCCTTGATCTTGCGGCAGACCTCGGTGGCCGGCACGCCCGGCTGGGCATCGGCGAGCACGAAGGAGAGCACCTTTCGCTCCGGCGGTGCAAACGCCACTGCCTGGCTGTACCTCGTGTAGACAATCGGAAAACTCTGGAAGGTGCGGCTGGCCTTCGTGATGCCCACGATCACCGCTCGGCGGTCGTTCATCTCGAACGTGCGGCCGAGCCGAAAGGGCTCACCAGGCCAGATCCGCTTGTAGCCGGCGTCGTCCATGATCACGGCGTCGGGCTTTCGGAGATCGGCCACCGAGCCCATGAAGATGCCCTGGGGTGCGCCCACATAGGTGGCATCATCGAGCCCCAGGATGATCATCTGCTCGTAGGTGCCCTCGGGGAGCCGAGCCCGTCCGAGGCCCTTGTAGAACGGCACCGCCCAGGCCACTCCCGGCACGCTCTTGACGCGAAAGAGCTCCGTATCGGCGAGCGGTTTGATGTCGTCGACGTATTGGACGTTTGGGTCCATGACCCAGATACCAGGCCCCTCGACATCGCGGATCTGACTGACTGTGAGCGACATGAGGCCGCAGAAGATCGACGCCTGCTGGGCGATGAGCACCGCGGCGAAGACAACGCCAAAGACGATCCCGAGGTACTTGACCCGGTTTCCGACGAGCATCTTCCAGGCGACCCAGAGCATGGGGGGTAGCTTACTCCGCGACGGTGATTGAGCCATGGTATTCTGCGTCGCTTCGTGGCATTCGCATGGAAACCAACAACGTGCCAGGGTCGGCCGAAACCGATGAGTCGGGAGCTCAGGTGGTAGCATCTCGCGACCCGCGGGTGGCCGACGTGCTCAAGCGGTGGTGGGGCTTCGAGACACTCCGCCCGATGCAGGGCGAGGCGATTGAGGCCGCCCTCGCCGGCCGCGACTCGCTCGTCGTGATGCCAACCGGTGGCGGCAAGAGCCTCTGCTATCAGCTTCCGTCGCTCGTGAGTGATTCAACCGACGTCGTGATCTCACCGCTGGTCGCCCTCATGAAGGACCAGGTGGATGCCCTCGAGGCGATCGGCTATCCCGCGGCGGCGCTCCACTCAGGGCTCTCTCCGGAGGAGCGTTCGTCGATCCTCGACCGCCTTCGGGCCGGTGAATTGCGACTGCTGTTTTCAGCGCCCGAGCGGCTCGTGAACTCGGGGCTCCTCGACACGCTGGCCCGCGTGGGAGTGAAGCGATTCGCGATCGACGAGGCCCATTGCATCAGCCACTGGGGCCATGATTTCCGGCCCGAGTACCGCCAACTCGCCCTGCTTCGCGAGCGGTTCCCGCAGGCGAGCCTCCATGCCTTCACGGCTACGGCCACGCCACGGGTTCGCGACGACATTGCGAGCCAGCTCGGCCTTCGCGATCCGGCCGTGCTCGTGGGCACGTTCGACCGGCCCAACCTCGTCTACCGCATCGTGCCGCGGACCGACCGCGTGGCCCAGACCCTCGCCATTCTGGGGCGCCATCAGGGGGAAGCGTCCATCGTCTACTGCATCTCGCGGCGCGAGACGGAACGGTTGGCGGCCAAACTCGCCGCAGAGGGGCTCCTCGCGCGGCCCTACCACGCCGGCCTCACGGTCAAGGAGCGGCACCGCACTCAGGACGCCTTTGCGAAGGAGACAATCGACGTTGTCGTCGCCACGGTCGCTTTCGGGATGGGGATCGATCGCTCGGACGTGCGGCTCGTGCTCCACACCGCCCTGCCCAAGAGCCTCGAGGCCTATCAGCAGGAGACGGGGCGGGCGGGCCGCGATGGCTTGGCAGCCGAGTGTGTGCTGCTGTACTCGTCGGCGGATGTGTTCAGTTGGGAGGCCCTCGTCCGCAAGAGTGCGGCGGAGAGCGACCTTGATGAGGAGGAACAGGAATCCCTCGTCGCCTCGCAGATGCATCACCTCCATGCCATGCGTCGGTATGCCCAGGCGGCCCGCTGCCGGCATGCCGCGCTCTCGGAGTATTTTGGGCAGTCCTATCCCGCAAAATCCTGCGACGCCTGCGATGTCTGCCTGGGCGAGACCGCTGGTCTTCCTGATGCAACGGTCACCGCTCAAAAAATCCTGTCGTGTGTGGCCCGAGTTGACCAGCGGTTTGGAGTGAAGCATGTCTGCGAAGTGCTCCGCGGGGCGAAGACCGACGCGGTGATCCGTAACGGCCATGACCGGCTTTCGACCTACGGGCTTCTCGACGGGCTCGACCAGCGGGCGGCCGAGAACCTCGTCCACCAGTTGCTCGATCAGGAGATCCTCGTGCGGACCCCGGGCGATCGCCCGGTGATCCAGCTCAATGAGCGGTCGTGGGAGGTGATGCGGGGTGAGCGGGAGGTGGTGCTCCTCGAGCCGGGCACGAGCAAGGCGAAGGTCACCAAGGCGGAGGCCGACGACTGGAAAGGCGTCGACCGCGATCTCTTCGACCGGCTCAGGCGATGGCGAAGGCGGATCGCCGAGGCCCGTGGCAAGCCGGCCTGGACGATCCTTGACGACAAGGCGCTGCGCACGATCGCCCGCGAGAAGCCATCCACCCTGGCAGCGCTCCTCCGCTGCAAGGGCATCGGCGAAAAAAGGCTCGCCGATTTTGGTGAAGCCATCCTCGACCTCATCGCCGGCCGCGAACCGAAGGCCATCGACTAAACTTCACCACGAACGTCCGGTGACATGACACGGGCAACCCCGACGCCCAGCCACGGGTGACAAGTCAGGCGGGCGGCTTCAACACCATCCGCCAGACGCGGTGCGGCCGGCGGTCGCGAAAATCCTCGGGCATCGTGCGGGCCGTGATCTCGCGGATCGCGTAGCGCGCGGCGAGCCCCTCCGTGTCGAGATGAAACCGGCGGAAGTTCGTCGAGAAGTAGACGATTCCCCCAGGCGACAGATTGTCGGCCACGAGGCCGAGGAGCTCGGCGTGATTCCGCTCGATGTCCCACGGCACGTCGCTCTTGGCCGATCGTGAGAACGTCGGCGGATCAACGACGACGAGGTCAAAAGCCGGCTCGCCCCGTCGTGCGCGGTGAAGCAGAAATGCCCTCGACTCGTCCCGCACCAGCCGATGACGCCCGGCATCCGCAAACCCATTGCGAGCGAGATTTGCACGGGCCCAATCGAGGTAGGTATTGGAGAGATCGACGCCGACGGTCTCCTTGGCCTCGCCCGCTGCCGCATACACGCTGAAGGCCCCCGTGTAGCAAAACAGGTTGAGCATGCGTTTGCCAGCCGAGTCGTCCCGGACAAGGGACCGAGTGGTGCGGTGGTCCAGAAAAAGCCCCGTGTCGAGGTAATCGGAGAGATTCACTTCGAAGGCCAGATCGCCCTCGCGCACCGTCAGCACGGCCTTCTGCTCGCCGACTTTCTCGTACTGTGATGTCCCCCGCTGTCGCCTGCGGGCCTTCAAGAATGAACACCCTGGCGGCACGCCGAGCTCCAATGCCGCCGCCTCGAGCATCCGATCGAGCCAGACATCGTGCTCGATCTCAGTCCGCTCATGGGGACGGTCATACTCGGCAACATGAAGCCATCCTGCGTACCAGTCGATCGCCAGAGGAATCTCGGGGATATCGCGATCGTAGACACGAAACGCCTCGATGCCCTGTCGGCGGGCCCACTTCGATAGATGCTTGAATCGCTTGGCCAATCGACGCCGGAAGTCGCCGATCTGATCAGCCACCGCACGCTTCACGGGCCGGACCGTCGCCTCCGCTGACAGCTCCGGCTCCACATGCGACCGTTCCCGAATCTCGAGCTCCAATAGTTTGCAGGCGATCGGGCCGTTCATGAGCGGCACGCGGGCTGTTGTCCGCAGGCCAATCTGCTTCGCGGCCGGCGTGTCGGCCGTGAGGATCACTGCCCGCCAGCTGCCGCAGCGGGCCACGAGCCAATCGCCGAGTCGCCGCATGATCGCTGCGGCCCGTGGAAGCGGCAGCCGTTCGCCGTACGGGGGGTTCGTGACGATGAGCCCCGGCGGCGCGGAAGGGGCAACGTCCTCAAAGTGCCGCTCATCAAACCGAATCGCCTCGGCCACGCCGGCACTCGCCGCGCACGTCCGCGCCGCCACCACCGCTGCGGGATCGAGGTCGCTTGCGAAGAAACCGTCGGTCACGGGGCGAACGCGGCTTTCGAGCTCCGCCACGAGGCGATCAGCAAGCCCGACGTCGCAGTCGTGAAACCGAAAGAACCCATGCCCGCGCCGCCGAGCCCGCCAGAGGCCGGGGGCCATGCCCGCTGCGATCGTGGCCGCTTCGATGACGAGCGTGCCCGAACCACACATCGGGTCGAGCAGTGGCTCGCCCGTCGTTGCTCCATCGCCTCCATCACCAGGACGCCACCAGCCCGCGATGGCGAGGATGCCGGCCGCGAGGACTTCCGAAAGCGGCGCCTCCACCTCGCCGGTCCGCCAGCCCCGCTGATGGAGCGACCGCCCGGCAGCGTCACGGTAGATCGTCGCCACGTTGCCCACGAGGTGAAGCGCGAGCCTGAGCGTCGCTCCGCGGAGGCTCACGCTCGGACGCTTGCCGGCAGGCGTTCGCAACTGGTCTACGACGGCGTCCTTGACCACCTGCGCCGCATAGAGCGAGTGCGTCAGGAACGTGTCGTGAATCGCAGCATCAACACGAAGCGTTTCCGACACCTTGAGCTGCTCGGTCCAATCCACCTCCTGGAGCGCCGCATGGAGCGACGTCGGCGAGTCGACCTGAAACCGCCCCAAGGGCTCGAGCACGCGTATCGCCGTCCGACACTCGAGAACGGCTCGGTAAAGCGTTTCCCGCTCGTGGCCCTCGGCCGGCGAAAACTCGATCGTCCGCCGTCCCACGCGGAGGTTCACCGCGCCAAGACTCTCGAGCTCCTTCGCCAATACCCACTCCAGGCCACCGAGCGTGCGGGCGGTCAGCCGCGGAGGCTCATCGACGATCGGAGCTGGCAGCGGTCTCGGCTCGGGGGGAACATCGGGAAACGATCGCGGGTGCATGGGAGGCGACTCTAACGCGACCCTCCACGCCCGACCACACGGGGAGCCCCGGCGGCCGTGAAGCCAGAACTTCCGGTGATGGAGCACAGGGCTGCCCCGAGCCGCCGCAAACGCGTCAATCGGCGATCCGGCTTGCAGTTCCGATGCCCGCGACGCTATCACGCCCGTTCCGCCAACACGCCGAAGCCTAGCCCACTCGGGCCACCACACCACACCACACCGCACCGCAAACCCGTGGCACGTCTCGCTCGACTCTTCCGACCCTGGGCTCCTGGGCTGATCCCCAGGCAGTTCCGACGCGACGGCGCGATCTTCATTCACGTGCCCAAGTGCGCTGGATCTGCGCTTCTCGACGCGTGGCTCGGCTACCAGACAGGCCATGTCACCGCGGAGCAATTCCGGAAGGAAGACGCGGCCTTCTTTGCAATGGCCTACGTCTTCACGTTCGTTCGCAACCCATTTGCCCGTTTCGTTTCAGCCTACGACCACATCCAGACGGATGACCTCTGGGATTACCTGCCCGACGTGAAGCGACTCGTGGATCGCCACGGCGGTTCGGTGGCTGAGGTCGCCGAGCGGCTCACCCCAGATTCGGATCTCCTCACCCTGCCGTGGTTCGCGCCGCAGCACACATTTCTCGAGATCCACGGGCGGCTTGCGGTCAACCGAGTCTTCAAGGCCGAAACGTTCGTGAGCGATCTCGAAGTGATCCGCGCCGAGACCCCAATTCGCTTTCGCAATCTCGCGCCCGTCAATCGTCGCGGCGATGCCACCATTTCCGCGGCCGAACGCCTTGGCGCGACTGCCGTCGCCAACCTCCGTCGCATCTACGCCCGCGACCTCACGCTCTTCGGCTATTTCTAGTTTTACGACCGGCGGGCCATCCATGGCCCCGGCGGTCTTCGCGGCCCTCCGGCCGCCGCTCGCACCTCCGGGCTCGCGTTGCTCGTAGCCGCTGCGGTGTGGTGCGCCGTGGCAGCCGGGGCGCTGTCGAGCGTGTGAAGGCGTCGCTTCGCTCGCCTGTCCGGGCACGCAGTGGGCGAAGCCCGCACGGCGTGCGTCTGCCGACAATGCGGGTTCGGGCCCTGGCGTTGCCCGTGTCATGGAGCCGGCGTTGTAGGCCGAGCGCAGCCAGGATGGCGAAGCGAGGGCTACACCGAGTGAGCGGTGGCCACGATGGCCACCGCGAACGTCCGGCGACATGACACGGGCAACCCCAGGGCCATGTAGGGCGTCACAAGCTACGCCACAGGGGCCGGGAACCGATCCTGGATCGCCTGGACACCGAGCGGCTCGGTCCGCAGGCCTTCCATCGCCAGCACACACGCCTCGGCAGCCGGGAGCGTCGTGATGCATGGCACGCCGTAGAGGACACTCGCCGCGCGAATCCTCCCCTCGTCGGTTCGGGCTCCTTTGCCGCGAGGCGTGTTGAAAATGAGCTGCACGCGGCCGTCGATGAGGTGGTCGATGAGGTTGGGGTGCCCCTCCTGGAGTTTTTTCACGGTCTCGACGGTGATCCCGGCGGCGACCAGTGCGCGAGCGGTGCCAGATGTGGCCAGAAGCTCAAACCCCAGGTCGATAAGCCTTCGCGCCAGGCCCACCATGTGCTCCTTGGCATGGACGCTCGCGACACTCAAGAAGATCCGGCCATGCTGGGGCAGGAGGATGCCGGCCGCGATCTGGCTCTTCGCGAAGGCCAAGGCAAAACTTTCGCTGACGCCCATCACCTCGCCAGTGCTCCGCATCTCAGGCCCGAGTGCGATATCCACGCCGGCAAACTTCACGAACGGGAAGACGCTCTCCTTGACGCTCACATGGGCCGGCTCGGGGTCGGCCGTGATCCCCTGTTCTGCCAGGCTCACGCCCACCATGACCTTTACGGCCACCTTCGCGACCGGTAGGCCTGTCGCCTTCGCAACGAACGGCACGGTACGGCTGGCCCGGGGGTTGACCTCGATGACGTAGAGCGTGGGCCTGGACGCCCCTTCCGCATCGGCCTCTTTCTTCACGGCGAACTGGACATTCATGAGCCCCACGACCCCGAGACTTCTGGCGAGTCCGGCTGCGGCGGTTTTGATTTCGTCAATGACCTCCTGGGAGAGGCTATGCGGCGGAATGCAGCAGGCCGAGTCGCCGGAATGCACCCCCGCCTCCTCGATGTGCTCCATCACGCCGGCCACGATCACGTCGTGGCCATCACAGATACAGTCGACGTCTACTTCGATGGCATCTTCAAGAAACCGGTCGATAAGGACAGGCTGTCCCTGGGCCACCACAAACGCCTCGGCCACGTATCGCTCAAACTGGGTGTGGTCATAGCAAATTTCCATCGCCCGACCGCCGAGCACGAAGCTCGGCCGCACGAGCGAAGGGAAGCCGATTCTCGCCACCTCGCGACGGGCCTGCTCGAGCGTCCTGGCAATGCCACTGGCCGGTTGCCTGAGGCCAAGCCGATCGAGAAGATCACGAAACTTTTCGCGGTCTTCGGCCATCTCGATCGTGTCGACGGAGGTGCCAATGATCGTCAGCCCCGCTCCCTGGAGGGCGCGCGCGAGATTGAGCGGCGTCTGGCCGCCAAGCTGCACGATCACACCGTCGGGCTTGATGCGATCGGCGATGTTGAGCACGTCCTCGCAGGTGAGCGGTTCGAAAAAGAGCATGTCGCTCGTGTCGTAGTCGGTGCTCACCGTCTCGGGATTCGAGTTGACCATGACGCTCTCGATCCCGAGCTCGCGGAGAGCGAAGCTCGCGTGGCAGCAGCAGTAGTCAAACTCGATCCCCTGTCCGATGCGGTTGGGCCCGCCGCCGAGAATCATCACCCGCTTGCGACCCGGCTCCTTGGGACGCGTCTCGTCCTCCTCCTCCCAAGTCGAGTAGTAGTAAGGCGTCTGCGCCTCAAACTCGGCGGCGCATGTGTCGACTGCCTTGTAGACCGCCACGATGCCCCGCCGCTTCCGCTCCGCCCGCACCTCCATTTCGGAGGAACCCAGAAGCGTCGCGAGCTGGCGATCGGAGTAGCCGGCCTGCTTGCTGGCCCGCAAGAGACCGTCGTCGATCGCCGTGAGCGAGCCCACGGTGCGCAAGAGGCTCTCCATTTCGACGAGCTGCCAGAGCTGGTCGAGGAACCAGCGGTCGATGGCGGTGACCTCAAAGATCTCGTCGATCGTCATGCCAGCCAGCATCGCGTACCGCAGGTACCACACGCGGTCGGGGTCGGGCGAAGCGATCTTCGCGCGGATGTCGTCGAGGCCGGGCTGCGCGGGCGTGCCCCACAGGTCACGGCCGTCACACCCAAAGCCAAAGGCCCCAACCTCGAGCCCACGCAGGGCCTTCTGAAAGGACTCCTTGAAGGTCCGGCCGATGGCCATGGTCTCGCCCACGCTCTTCATCTGCGTGGTGAGCCGTGGATCGGCCTCGGGGAACTTCTCGAAGGCAAACCGCGGCACCTTCACGACGACGTAGTCGATCGACGGCTCGAAGCAGGCCTTGGTGCGGCGGGTGATGTCGTTGGGAAGCTCGTGCAACCGCCAGCCAACGGCGAGCTTTGCCGCAATCTTCGCGATCGGAAACCCGGTCGCCTTGCTGGCCAGAGCCGACGACCGGCTCACCCGCGGATTCATCTCGATGACGATCATCCGACCCGTGCGAGGATCCACAGCGAACTGGATATTCGAGCCGCCGGTCGTGACACCTACCGCCCGGATGACCGCGAAGCTGGCGTCTCGCATCATCTGATACTGGCGGTCGGTGAGCGTCATCGCGGGGGCCACCGTGATCGAATCGCCGGTGTGCACACCGCAGGGATCAAAATTTTCGATGGAGCAGATGACGACGGCGTTGTCGTCGGCATCCCGCATCACCTCCATCTCGTATTCCTTCCAGCCCAGGATGGACTGCTCGACGAGCACCTCGCTCACCGGTGAGAGGTCGAGGCCTCGCTGCACCTTGGTGTCGAACTCCTCGCGGTTGTAGGCCACGCCCGAGCCCGACCCGCCGAGCGTAAAACTCGGGCGAATCACCGCGGGCAGGCCGATCTCAGCGAGTACTTCGCGGGCCTCGGCAAGGCTCCGCACAATCCGGCCTTCGCAGGTCTCGAGGCCGATCTTCTCCATGAGCAACTTGAAGCTCTCGCGGTCTTCGCCCCGTCGAATCGCGTCAGCCGTTGCCCCGATCATCTCGACGCCGTGCTTGGCGAGAATCCCGAGCCGGTCGAGCTCCATCGCGAGATTGAGGGCCGTCTGACCGCCGAGCGTGGGGAGCACGGCATCGGGCTTCTCGGCTTCAATGACCTTCTCGAGCACCTCGACGGTCAGCGGCTCGATGTATGTCCGGTCGGCCGTGCCCGGGTCGGTCATGATGGTGGCCGGGTTCGAATTGACGAGCACCACCCGGTAGCCATCCTCGCGGAGGGCTTTGCAGGCCTGGGTGCCAGAGTAGTCGAACTCGCAGGCTTGGCCGATGACGATGGGCCCCGAGCCAATCAGGAGAATCGTGTGGAGGTCGTCGCGACGTGGCATGGGTGGATCGTAGGGGCGGGAAAAACAAATTTCCCGAGGGTAGCATCATCCCTCGCCAGATTTCAACGAGCCGCTTCGATTCGCGGTGTTCGTGGGCCGTCGCCGCGAACGGTCTATAGTATTGGCTGTTGAAACCTTCCCCCGGAGCATGGAGATGCCGATCGCTTCCCCTGCCCTCGACGCGCTCCGTGAGACGCTGCCCGAGGAGTTCAAAGACACGAAGCTCAACCTGATGAGCGTGCTCGCGGGGGAGAACCTCGCCGACACACAGGCATGGGGCGTGGCGCTTGCGTCTGCCTGCTTCGAGCGCACGGCCATCCTCGCCGCGGCGCTCGAAAGCGACATCGTCGGCGGGCTCGGCGACGCCGCCCCCGCTGTGATCTCCGACGCCAAGGCCGCCGCCGGGCTCATGGCGATGAACACCGTCTACTACCGGTTTCGTCACATGATCGGCCACGCGACCGGCAAGGAGAGCTACGCGGCGAGGTCACCACAGCTCCGGATGCAGCGGATGGCCAAGCCAGCGACGTCGGCAGCAGATTTCGAGCTCATGAGCCTCGCCTGCGCGGCTCTCGCGGGCTGTGAATTCTGCCTCGGAAACCACGAGGCGAAGCTCGTGGCTGAAGGCGTAAGCGAAGAGGCATGCCACGACGCGGTGCGGATCGCCGCCGTCATCGCCGCCGCCGCCTGTGGCTTCGACCTCGTAGAAGCCACAGGCGATGGCCGGGGGGCTGCGGGTTGAAGGCCGTCCCGTTTGCCATCATGAGCGGGATCGCCCAGCCCAATGAACCGCCGCCCCCGGGCGGCCGCGAGGGGCTTCAATGGCACCGAGACGATCCTGCTTTCGTTCTGCGGTGGTTCAAGCCAGCTCGCGCAAGTATTCGAGGGTGTAGATGCCGCTCGAGTGGCCGTCGGAAAACTCGATGGAGTATGCGTATTGGCCAACAGGCGTCATGCCGACGACTCCCAGCGGCAGCGTCTCCTGGGGCGTGAGTACGGGGAGAAGCGTTGTGGGCACCGGCGCCGCCCGCTGATCGCGACACGTGGCACAGGGGCATGCATCGCGCAGAAGCCGTGGGGTGTAGATGGCCGAGCGGCCGTCGCTCCATAGGATCTCGATCGCAGGTGGACGACCGGGCTCGGTCTCACGGCGGGCAATGCTGGTCGGTAGCGGCGCGGTCACGGCGAGGTCTCGGGGGCTTATGGGTGGATGGCGGCTCGATTGCGACGGCGGTCAACGAGGCGGCGGCCTTTGCCCTCGAACCGCGGCAAGCTTCCGATCGGCACGCTGGTTACCGCCACTTTGAGACCGAGCCGGATCTCGAGCTCTTTGGCCACGCGGACCGGATCATCGAGCCGATCCTCGATTTCCAAACTGAGCATGTCGAGGCTCCCTCGGGTGGCCACGGTCAGGCGGTGCTCAATCACCTCCGGAAAGCTCCTCACGATGTCATCAATCGCGCCGGGAAAAATATTGACGCCGCGCACGACGAGCATGTCGTCGGCGCGGCCAAGGATGCCGCCCTCGAGTCGAACCCAGGGGGAGACCCCTGCGGCCACATCAGTGTCGGCTGTCCAGACTGGACAGACCACGTCACCGGTGCGGTAGCGAATCACCGGGGCGCCTGTGCGGCCGAGCGTGGTGAGCACGAGCTCGGCAAGCTCTCCGGGGCCAGCAGGCCGACCGGTGTCGATCGCCAGGAACTCTGGATGAAACGCGGTTTCGATCACGTCGAGCCCGCCGCCGATCAAATCACCAACGCCCCACGGGCCCACCTCGGTGGCCCCCGCATGGTCGAGAACGTCACTCCCCCACGCGTCGGCGATGCGGGCCCGCGTGGCCGGGATCGAGCCTCCGGGCTCACCGACCACGATCACCAGTCGCACCGATGCGGCGGCCAGGTCAATCTGGTTTTCCTCGGCCACATCGGCGAGGTGGAGGGCATAGCTCGGTGTGGCCACGAGGACCGTGGCGGCGAGGCTGCGGGCCAGTTGCAGGCGTCCGAGGCTTGGCATGCCTCCTGTTGGAATCGCGAGGGCCCCGCGGGCCACCACCGCGTCGAAGCAACTCCAGAAGCCGGCGTAGGGACCGAAGGAGGATGCCACGAGCACGCGATCGTCTGGTCGCACGCCGCCGCGATCCAGGATCACTCGCCAGCATTCCATCCACCACTCCCAGTCGTCGGGCGTGTCGAATGCCGGGAGTGGGCGGCCGTGGGTGCCGCTCGTCTGATGGAACCGGGTGTACTTTTCAGCAGTCCAGGTGAGATTGCCCGGAACGCCGCCCTCGGCAGCAGCGACAAGCTCTTCTTTGAAAGTAAACGGCCACGTGGCGAGGTCATCGAGTGAGTCCAAGCCCTGCATGGCGACGCGGCCGAGCTTGGCCTCGTAGAAGCCGTTGTGCGGCAGCATCGCCCGCATGAGACTGCGAAAGCAGTCGAGCTTGAATGCGTCGAGCGCGGCCCGCGTGGCGGGGGCGGCGCGCTCGGATGGAGCGGATTCGGACATGGCCTCGATTATGGCAGGCCGAGACTCGGAATTCCTTGCTGAGGAGCGTTTTGTGGAGGCGGCTGGAGGCCTTGCCACGGAGCCGCGGGCTGCGGCGGGAGAATGAGCCCCTGGCCCGCAGGTGGCGCGAAGCCTTGCGGCGGAGGGAGCGGCTGGGGCGCAAACTGCTGGGCGGGCGGCATGGCCGGCGGCGGTGCGGGAACCGGCTGCGGCACCGACGGAATGGGCACAACTTGCGTGGCTGTAACCGGCGGCAGACTTCCGGAAGCGCGCCTTGCCTGCTCGGCACGGGCGACGACCGAATCTGGTGGGACCGACGCGGCTGGCACCATCGCCAGATCCACGACCCGCTCGTCACGAATCTCCCAGGGAAGGAGGTTCTCGGTCACGAAGTCGAGCGGAAAATACTGATACCACGGAACTGGGAAAGGCTGGCGGACCGTAAGTGTCTCGTAGCCATCTTTTACGAGCTTGACGTTGCGAGTGCCGTAGTAGACGAAGTCATGGGACACGGGAGCCGTGCCGAGCTCGTAATCGTCGACATACACCAGCGCCCCGGGGGGGCTGCTTCGGATCGTCATACGCCGCTGCACGCAGCCGGTGGCCACGACCGCGGCGACAACGAGGATGGTCAGGAACGACGCTCGCATGGGCCGGACCATAGGTCGTCGTCGAGCGTATCGCCAGAGCGATGGGGCGTCCTGGGGCCGGTTTGAAAACAGGCATGGAGAAATCGTCCGAGAAAACGGTAAGCTGCGAGTTTTCGGCAAACCCTCCTTTCCCTTGGGGCATTGACTTGTGGGATCCGGCAAGAGCCTCGAATACTGCGATCTCACGGACGTCGGTCGGCGTCGGTCCAACAATCAGGACTCCAAGGCTGTCCTCGACGCGTGGAGCCCTGAGCAATTCCGCGCGCGCGGCTGGCTCTTTCTCGTGGCCGATGGCATGGGAGCGCATGCGGCCGGCGAAATGGCCAGCGACATCGCGGCCAAAAGTGTGCCGCTGATCTATGAGAAGCTCGCTGTGCGGTCACCTCCCGTAGCCCTGCGGTCGAGCATCCAGCAGGCCAATGAGGAGATCTACGCCCGCGGCGAGAGTGCCTTCGACCTCCGCGGCATGGGGACGACATGCACCGCGATCGTCATCGGCCAGCGGGGCGTGCTGGTGGGCCATGTTGGCGACAGCCGCGCCTACCGCGTGCGGGGCGGCCGCATCGAACAGCTCACCTTCGACCACTCCCTTGCATGGGAGGTCGAGGCGCAGCGAGTGAAGAACGGGGATACCTCGTCGGAATCCGCACCGAGCGTTCCCAAGAACATCATCACTCGATCGTTGGGGCCTCACTCTCGAGTTGACGTTGATCTCGAAGGGCCGTTTCCGGTCGCCGAAGATGATGTCTACGTGGTGTGCAGCGACGGGCTCTCGGGCCAGGTCGCCGATGAGGAAATCGGTGCGTTGGCCACCGAGCTCTCGCCGGTTGATGCGGCCGCAGCGCTCGTGGGCCTCACGCTCGTCCGCGGCGCACCCGATAACGTGACGCTCGTCGTCGCCCGCGCGGGGCAGAAGGAGAAAACGCCGCCCCATGCCAACGCCACCCCATGGGCACTTTCGGAACCCAAGGCCACGGAGGTAAGTCCTACCGTTCCAGTCGGCACGCTGGCGGTTGCAGCAGGCGGCTTGCTCGGAGCGCTCATTTTCAATCCGTACGCGATGCTGGCTGAGGATGGTCCGTTGGGCGGCCTTCTGGGCGACTTTGCCTGGCCGCTCGGCATGGCCCTCGCGGGGATCAGCTTCCTCCTCTTTGTGGCCGGTACCGTGGCGTCGATCGTCGCCCTGATACCCCCGACGAGCGACGAGGCGATGGTCCTCCGGCCTGGTGCACGCCTCGGAAAGGGCCCGTACCGCTCGTACGACTGCACCCTCTCACAATCCCTCGTCGAAGGAATCGTGGCCAGCGTGGAATCTGCTGCCGATGGGCTTTCGGACACTGACCGCCAGCGGACGCTCGACCGCGCGACGGCGGCCCGCCGCGTGATGGCCGGTGGCAATCTTGCAGGGGCCCTGGCAGAGGCCGCCGCGGCGATCGCTATCTATAAGAAGGCCGTCGTCAGCGCCCGCAACGACGACACTCTTCGCAACGACGACGACTGAGCGTGCCCCGGCTCCCCCGATGGCGAAACTCGTGTCGGCATGAAAATCATCACTCGGTACGTGCTCTGGGAGTTGCTCCAGGTGTTCCTGGTGGCGCTCTCTGCCCTCACGCTGTTCATGCTGGTGGTGGGCCTCGTCAAGGAAGCTCAGCAGCAGGGCCTTGGGTTCGTGCAGATCCTCCTCCTCGTGCCGTATGTGCTTCCCGAAGCGATGCGGTTTGCGGTCCCGGGGACCATGCTCTTCGCGGTGTCGAGCGTCTTTGGCCGCATGAGCGCGTCCAACGAGCTGACGGCCCTCAAGGCCGCAGGGATTTCCCCGATGGCCGTCATCTGGCCGGCCATCGGCCTCGCCCTGGTGGTGAGCTTCGTGTCGGTCTGGCTCAATGACGTAGCGGTGTCGTGGGGCCGCGATGGCATCCGCCGCGTGATCGTCAACAGCGTGGAAGAGATCATCTACGGCCGGCTGCGGCAACAACGCAGCTACAGCACACCGCAGGTGTCTATCAATGTGAAGGGCGTGGACGGCCGGCGGCTTCTGCGCCCCACGCTCACGTTCCTCTCCAGTGAATCGGGCATGCCCGCAACGGTGTCAGCGGCCGAAGCAGTGCTCGAGGCGAATCCCGAGGCTGGCACTCTCCTGGTGACGTTTCGGGATGGCACGCTCAATATGGGCCCCTACACCGCGTCGTTTCCAGACACGATCGTCCGGGAAGTGCCGCTCGATGCCGTGAGCCGCAAGGAAACGACCTCCACGAGCCCTTCGGAAATCCCCCTGGCTGCTTTCAAAAAGGCCAAGCAATCGCAGGAGCAGCTCATCGACAAGGTCGAGCAGGTGGTTGCCGGCAAGATCGGCCTCGGGCTTGTGACGGGCCGAATCGAACACTCGCAGCCAGGCTTCACCCGGTACGAGCGGGATCTTCTCGTGCATGAACGCAATCGGCTCACGCGGGTAATCATGGAGCCGTGGCGACGATGGGCCAACGGCTTCAGCTGCCTCTGCTTTGTGCTCGTGGGGGCTCCCATGGCCATCCGCCTTCGCAATGCAGACTTTCTGACGAGCTTCTTCCTCTGCTTTCTGCCCATCCTCGTCGTCTACTACCCCGTGTTTATCTTGGGCGTGGACCAGGCCAAACGCGGCGCTGTGCCACCGGCGGCCGTCTGGCTCGGCAACATCCTGATCGTGCTCTGGGGCTGGTGGCTCCTCCGGCGTGTCATTCGCCAGTAGATTCGCCGCTCTACCGACCCAACGATGGTGGCCCTGGCACGGTCCTTTCACGCAGTGATCCTTTGGAGCGATGACAATGACAACCATGAAGGCCCTCGTGAAGCGCCATGCGACGCCTGGGCTCTGGCTCGAGGACGTGCCGGTTCCCACGATCGGGATCAATGACGTCTTGATCCGCGTGGACCGCACCGGTATCTGCGGCACCGACCTGCATATCTACAACTGGGATTCCTGGGCTCAGAAGACAATCCCCGTGCCAATGGTCGTGGGCCATGAGTTTGTCGGCGAAATCGTGGCAGTCGGGGCGAACGTGAGCGACTTCTTTCCCGGAGAGATCGTGTCTGGCGAGGGGCATGTCGTCTGCGGCCGCTGCCGCAACTGCCTCGCGGGCCGAAGGCATCTGTGCAAGAGCACCTCCGGCGTGGGCGTGAACCGCCCAGGAGCCTTTGCCGAGTATCTGTCGCTCCCGCAAACCAATGTCTGGCACCAAGCCCCCGGCGTCGATCTCGACGTCGCGGCCATCTTTGACCCGCTCGGCAACGCCGTCCACACAGCCCTCTCGTTCGACCTGCTCGGCGAGGACGTCCTCGTCACGGGGGCCGGCCCGATCGGCATCATGGCCGTGGCCGTTGCGAAACACGCCGGGGCACGGCACGTCGTCATCACCGACGTGAACCCCTATCGATTGGCCCTCGCGAAGCG
>ENA-ORBV01000864-ORBV01000864.1-microbial-mat-metagenome-genome-assembly--contig:-NODE-864-length-69192-cov-25.724995_pt1 | contig 69192 bp, 62 predicted proteins | sample MGYA00237777_ERZ505514 | MGnify/ENA primary metagenome ERZ505514 (study PRJEB26160, sample SAMN06269048) | microbial mat metagenome | isolation source: Oligotrophic lake microbial mat | place...
CATGCCGATATGACGGCGACGACCTGGCTAATCCGGCCTGGCAGGTCAAACGGGCGCTTGCCTGCTTTTCGTCAAACTGTATTAATATACAGTTTTACGAAAAGCAACGGCGTTGCCGCGAACGCTAGTGGGAGTTTTCTCATGAGTTTCCAGTTTGCCCATCAGCCGATGCTGATTGAAGGCGCCGCGCTAGAATCAGTCATGGCTCGAGACAAATTTTCAACACCAAAGGTTGTGACCGATAGGCCCGCGGTTGCGAGTACGTATTCCGCCACGAATTCGTCGACGCTTCATCACGGCGATTGCTTCGAGTTGATGAGGCAGATGCCCGATGAATGCGTACAGTTGATAGTCACTTCGCCGCCGTATAACCTTGGGAAGAAGTACGAAAAGCGAGACGACTTCGAAAAGTATCTGGCATGGCAAGGAAAGGTGATCGATGAATGCATTCGCGTGCTCGCGCCGCGCGGTAGCGTCTGCTGGCAAGTCGGCAACTATGTCAGCAATGGTGCGATAGTCCCGCTGGACATTGCGCTTTATCCCGCGTTTGCGAAGCACGGACTCAAGCTCAGGAATCGGATCATCTGGCACTTCGAGCATGGCTTGCATTGCTCGAATCGCATGTCAGGCAGGCATGAAACCGTGCTTTGGTTCACGAAAACAGACACTTACACCTTCAATCTCGATCCAATCCGAGTGCCGCAAAAGTACCCAGGGAAGAAATACTTCAAGGGTCCAAAGGCCGGTCAGCTCTCGGGAAACCCATTGGGCAAGAATCCCGGGGATGTCTGGATTTTTCCAAACGTGAAGAACAATCACGTAGAGAAAACCATTCATCCTTGTCAATTCCCGGTTGAACTTGTCGAAAGGCTCATGCTTTCTTTGACGGAGTCTGGCGACCTGGTCTTCGACCCGTTCGCCGGGGCAGGCACCACTTTGGCAGCAGCTGCCAGGCACGGCAGGCGCGGGTGTGGCGCGGAGAAAATGCAAGAGTATGTAGAGGTCGCGCAGGACAGAATTCTCAAGGCGATGTCCGGAACTTTACCTGTGCGCGATAGGCATACGCCGGTGTATGACCCTCAGAAAGCGGGCAATAGTCTCACCATGAATCCTTGGTGTTCTACCGACGCACAACCTCGACCTTCAACCGGTCAGCAGCATCGATTGCTGGAGAATCGAAAAGTCTATACGGTCGAATCGTGAAGATCGTCAAGTACTACTCGCACCTCAACGGACTTGAATATCTGCTCGTGCACAAAAAGAATCTGTGGGACGAGATTCAAGTCGTGATCGAGGCCGTTGACGCTGAAGCGTGCAGAACAAAAGTCAGCAAAGAGGCGCGAATGCTGGGCGAGTTGAAGTACAGCCCGAAAGACATGAACCGCAGCTTCAAGACCCTTTTGAAGGACCGCGCTTGGGCGGAAAGCAGGGTTACCTATTGGGTGACGGATGACGAAAAGCTGATTCGTCGGACCATGACCGAGGAGACGATTCAACAAAGGAAAGAAATCGAGCGCGCCGGACAAACGCCAATTCTCAGTTACAACCAAACGGACTTTGTGAAGGAGCGCGTTGCGATAGAAGTTCAGTTCGGGAAATATGCGTTTGTCGCATACGACCTGTTCGTCAAACATCTTGCCTTCTACGTACGGGATCAAATCGATGTCGGTGTGGAAATTCTTCCGATGAAGGCGCTGCAACAACACATGTCGTCTGGCCCCGGATATTACGAAGGGGAGCTTTACAACGTGATTCGAAACGGCCGAGGCGTACCTTCCGTTCCTCTTGTGATTGTAGGGGTGGCGCCGTAGCTTGGCATGGATATAGCACGATGGATGATGGCATTTACACCTTGCCCCGCCCGTTCTTCCGTGCCGACTAGGTCGGCAGCCTTCTCCGTCCCGCCGCGTTGATCGAAGCGCGCGCGCTTCAAGGCCGGCGCCATCGATGGCAGCGCGCTACGCGCGGCGGAAGATGAATCCATCTGCACCATCGCCCGGCGCCAGGAGGACCGCGGATTCGACGTGGTAGTCGACGGCGAGTTCCGGCGCGAGAACTGGTGGATCGATTTCGTGGCGGCGTTGAAGGGCGTGGAAATCCGCGACGGCGATGCCAAACAGTCCTTCTTCGCGCCAGCCGCGAATGACCATGGACATGACCACGGCTGGAAATACGTGCCCAAGAACGTGCTCACCACCGGCCGCGTGCATCTGGACGCGCCGGTCAATGCCGCCGATTTCGCGTTCCTGAAGAGCGCGACGACGCGCACCGCCAAGATCACCCTGCCGTCGCCTACGCCCCTGCATTTCCACGGCGGGCGTGCCGCCGTATCGAGCCAGGCCTACCCGGACATCGAGGAATTCTTCGCCGACCTCGCCATCGTGTACCAGCGCGAGACTTGCCCACCTATTTCATCAGCGACCGCCTGCGCGCCGAGGTGCAAGAGGCCGTCGACGACCCCGATGTGCGGCTCGCGCGCTACGTGGAGCTGACCACCGCCTGCATCGCGTAACGGCGCCCCCGACATTGCCGTCGGGATTCACGTTTGCCGCAGCAATTCGCGCAGCTGCTCAATCGCCGAAGGCGGCTATGAGCGCATTGCCGAAGCGGTGCTGGGTGGCCTCAAGCCTGACCATTTCCTGCTCGAATACGACGACGAGCGTTGCGGCGATTTCGCGCCGCTGCGCCATGTGCCAGGCGGCATGAAGGTAGTGCTGGGGCTGGTGACGACCAAGGCGCGGGCAGCTGGAGCCGGCCGATGAGTTGAAGCGCCGTATCGACGACGCCAGCCGCCTCGTGCCGCTGGCGAAACTCGCGTTGTCACCGCAGTGCGGCTGTGCCAGCACGGTCGAAGGCAACATCATCGGCAAAGAGGAGCAATGGGCCAAGCTGGCGCGGGTAGTCGAGGTGGCGCGTGCCCTCTGGGGCAACCAATGAAGGTCGGTCTCAGGCAAAGGTGACGTTGCGTGCCGCCTGGCTGATCGCTACGACTGCGCGATTGGTAAGCCGGCGTTCACCCGAAATGGCGTAGATCTGGTCGACCACGTCGGCGGTTTCGCCGAAGCGCTCGACTTCGAATTGCAGGGCGATCTGGTCGGCCACCAGCACCGGGGCGACGAACGCGCCGGCGCCCTCCTGCCCGAAGGCTTTGAGGAGTGCTGTGTCGTCGAACTCGGCAACGATGCGCGGCCGCACGCCTTGCTGCTCCAGCCATCGCATCAGGCGCTGACGCAAGGCTGAGTCGGCGCCATGCAACAGCATCGGTGCACCGTCGAGACTGCGCGGAAAGTCCCTACGCAAGCGGCCGGCAAGCGGGGCGCTTGCGAGGAATGCGATGCCGCACTGGCCGAGCAGGTGATTGAAGCCGCGTATGTTGAACGAGGTGTCGGCGGGGCGGTCGGATATCACCAGATCGAGCCGGTTTACCGACAATTCGGCGAGCAGGTCGGTCAACTTTCCTTCGCGACAGATCAGGCGCGGTGGGTGCTCCAGCGTGAGCGCGGGCTGAAGGATGCGGTACGCGAACGAACGCCCCACCGCGGTCGAGACGCCGACCTTGAAACTGGATTGGCGTGCGCCGGGCGCCTCGCGCAGCGCCTCCTGCAATTCCTCCCCTGCGGAAAAGGCGCGGTCCGCGTACTCGTACACCATGCGACCGGTTTCGGTCAGTTCAAGATTGCGGCCGACGCGCCGGAACAGGGGCGCGCCGACGTTTTCCTCAAGCAGGCGTATCTGTCCGCTGATCGACTGCGGTGTTACGTGCAGACGTTCCGAAGCCTTGGCGACGCCGCCCGATTTGGCGATCATCCAGAAATAGTGCAAATGCTTGTAGTTGAGTACTGGCATACCCTTATTCAACTCCATAAGACTACGGGATAACCCATAAATTACTCCAAAAAAACGAAGTGAAGCGCCAAAAAATGCGACTTATTTTTTGCCCGACGGGGCATTACATTGCACCCCACGCGCCGGCACACTGATCGAAGGCAGCGACCTTCCGCGACGGTCGCGGCAACTGCGCGACGCCGCATCCGGCCGGCCCCTCATCGGCAAAACATCATCCTGGAGACAAACATGGAACGACGTGACTTTCTGAAAAAAGCATCCATCGGCGCCGGCACCGGCGCCGCCATCATGGGCGCCCCCGCCATCGTCAGCGCGCAGCCGACGGTCCGCTGGCGTTGTTCTTCCGGGTTCCCCAAAGCGCTCGACACGCTATTCGGTGGTGCAGAGGACACCGCCAAGCGGGTCAGCGAGGCCACTGGCGGCAAGTTCCAGATCACCGTCGCCGCCGCCGGCGAGATCGTGCCGATGCCGCAGGCCGCCGACGCGGTCGCCGCCGGCACTGTCGAGTGCTCGCATACCGCCGCCTTCTATTACGTAGGCAAGGATCCGGCCTGGGCCTTCGGTACCGCCATTCCGTTCGGCATGAACTTCCGCCAATATAACGCCTGGTGGAAACAGGCCGGCGGCGAGAAGCTGTTCAACGATTTTCTCAAGCCGCAGGGCCTGCAGTACATCCTGGCGGGCAACACCGGCGCGCAGATGGGCGGCTGGTTCCGCAAGGAAATCAACAGCATGGAAGACGTCAAGGGCTTGAAGATGCGCATCGCCGGTTTGGGCGGGCGGGTCTGGCAGGCCGCAGGTGCGGTGCCGCAGCAGATTCCCGGCGGCGACATCTACCCGGCGCTCGAAAAAGGCACGATCGACGCCGCCGAATGGGTCGGCCCTTACGACGACGAGAAGCTGGGCTTCAACAAGGTGGCTAAGTTCTACTATTACCCCGGCTTCTGGGAAGGCGGCGCAGCGCTCGGCTGGCTGGTCAACGACAAGGCCTGGAGCGCCCTGCCGGCGGAGTACAAGGCGATCTTCACCGCCGCCTCGCACGAGGCCAACGCCATCATGATGGCCAAGTACGACGCGCGCAACGCGCCTGCGCTGCGCCGCCTGATCGCCGGTGGCACCCAGATCAAGCCGTTCCCCCGCCCGGTGCTGGAGGCGTTCTACAAGGTGTCGCAGGACATGTATCGCGAGATGGGCTCGACGAACGCCAACTTCAAGCGCATGCATGACGCCTACGCCGCGTTCCAGAAGGAGTCGGTGTCCTGGATGCGCGTGACCGAGAACACCTTCGACGACTTCATGGCCGCGATGCTGCGGTCCTGATCGCCCCGGGCACTTGAAGTGCGCACGCCACAAACCCCGCTTCGCGCGGGGTTTGTGTTTGCGACGACAAACGCGTTGCGCCGGCCTTGACGGTCGGAAAGTTTCGGGGCACCGAGCCCCGGCATTTATCGAAGAACAATATCTGAGGAACAAGACATGGGCGGGCTTCTCTGGCTGTCGAGAGTGATCGACGGCATCAGCGAAAGGATCGGCAAGTTCGTCTATTGGCTGCTGCTGGCCGCGGTACTTATCAGCAGCATCAACGCGATCGTACGCAAGGCCTTCAACGTTAGTTCCAACGCCTACCTGGAGGCGCAGTGGTATCTGTTCGCCGCCGTCTTCATGCTCGGCGCCGGCTATGTTTTCCTGCACGACCAGCATGTGCGCATCGACATCATTTCCAGCCGCTTGAAGCGCAAGACCCAGGTGTGGATCGACGTTATCGGCATCACGGTGTTCCTGATCCCGCTATGCATCGTGGTGGCCAACATGTCGCTTCCCTCGGTGATGCTGGCCATCAGCACCCAGGAGGTCTCCGCCAACCCCGGCGGGCTGATTCGCTGGCCGCTTTACATCCTGGTGCCGATCGGCTTTTCGCTTTTGTGCCTGCAATCGATGTCCGAGCTCATCAAGCGTGTCGCCTTCCTGATGGACCGCGCGCCTGATCCGCACGCAGCGCCGGAGAAAACCAACGAAGAGTTGCTGCTGGAGGAGTTGCAGCACGAAATGGCGCTCGCAGAGGCCAGGAAAGGCGGTGCCAAATGAGCTGGATCGCCGCCAACCTGCCGCCGATCATGTTCGGCTCCCTGTTGTTGCTTCTGTTGACCGGCTTTCCGGTCGCCTTTGGCCTGGCCACCTGCGGCATTCTGTTCGGCCTGATCGCGGTCTGGCTGGATCTGGCACCCGCGCAGTTCTTCAACGCCCTGCCGCTGCGGGTCTACGGCATCATGTCCAACGATACGCTGCTGGCGATTCCGTTCTTCACTTTCATGGGGCTGATTCTGGAGCGCAGCCGCATGGCCGAGGACCTGCTTGAGACCATCGGCCAGGTGTTCGGGCCTTTGCGCGGCGGGCTCGCGGTGGCTGTGGTGTTTGTGGGAGCGATGCTCGCCGCCACCACCGGCGTGGTGGCCGCCTCGGTGATCGCGATGGGACTGATCTCGCTGCCCATCATGCTGCGCTACGGCTACAACCGGCCGCTGGCCGCCGGCGTCATCACCGCCTCGGGCACGCTGGCGCAGATCATCCCGCCCTCGCTGGTGCTGATTGTCATTGCCGACCAGTTGGGCAAGAGCGTGGGCGACATGTACAAGGCGGCGTTCCTGCCGGCCTTTCTGCTGGTGGGCACTTACCTGATCGGCATCGTGGTGCTGGCGGTGATCAAGCCGCAATGGATGCCGGCCCTGCCGCCGGAGGCACGCATCTACCGCGAGACCAGCGGCGCTTCGGGCTACACCTCGCTTGGCATTCTGACCGCGCTATCGACAATCGTGGGCGCTCTGGTGTTCGTTTTCTACGCCGAAATCCTCACCGCGCTTGGCGCCAAGCTGGCCTATGCGCCACCGACCGACGAGAAGGTCGTCATGATGCTGATGGCGGCGATCGTCTTTGCGCTGATCGTGGCAACCATCGACAAGCTGCTGCGCCTGAACCTGCTATCGGAGATCGCCAAGCGCGTGACCTTCGTGCTGATACCGCCGCTGCTCCTGATCTTCCTGGTGCTGGGCACGATTTTCCTCGGCGTGGCCACGCCGACCGAGGGCGGGGCGATGGGCGCATCCGGTGCGATGCTGCTGGCGCTGGCGCGCAAGCGCCTGAGCTATACCCTGCTCAAGCAGGGGCTGGACTCTTCGGCGCGCCTGTCGATCTTCGTCCTGTTCGTGCTGGTGGGCTCGACCGTGTTCTCGCTCACGTTCCAGGCGATCAACGGGCCGCACTGGGTCGAGGCGCTGTTCAATGCCCTGCCCGGAGGCGTGCTCGGGTTCCTGATCTTCGTCAACCTGATGATCTTCATTCTCGGCTGCTTCATCGACTTTTTCGAGATCGCGTTCATCATCCTGCCGCTTCTCCTGCCGGTGGCCGACAAGATGGGCGTCGACCTGATTTTCTTCGGCGTCATGATCGCGCTCAACCTGCAAACCTCGTTTCTCACCCCGCCGTTCGGCTTCGCCCTGTTCTACCTGAGGAGCGTGGCGCCGAAGGCCGACTACACCGACAAGGTCACCCGCGCGCGGATTCCGGCCCTCAAGACCGGCGACATCTACAAGGGCGCGGTCGCCTTTGTGGTGCTGCAGGTGATCATGGTGGTCGCGGTGGTTATGAAGCCGGAGATCATCACCTCCGGTCTGGGCGAGCAGAAGAAGCTCGATGTCGACAAGGTCAACATCAACATCACCGTACCCGACAAGGAAGACGACGAGCCACCGCCGACAATGAAGTAGATTTGCAACCGCCGGTCGCCGGCGCGTACTGCGGCGTTTGCGGCCGGTAGTCCAACCAAAAGGAGAACTGCACGTGAACCAGCCGACCCAAGTGCAAGCCCTTGCCGACTCGCGCCGTCCGGCGGGTGGCCTGTCGATCGTCTCAGGACCGCGCCATCCGGAACTGTCGGAGCAGACCATCGGGCGCTGGCTCGACCATACCGCCGAGGCTCTTCCAGGCCGCACCGCTTGCGTGTTCCGGGCCGAGAACCTGCGCTGGAGTTGGGTGGATTTGCGCGATCAGGCCGACCGTCTGGCCGGGGGACTGTTGCGCCTGGGCTTCAAGCGCGGGGACCGGCTTGGCATCTGGGCGCCCAACCGCTGCGAATGGATCCTGGCGCAGTACGCCAGTGCGCGGATCGGCGTCATCCTGGTCAATATCAACCCGGCCTACCGGTTGACCGAGCTGGAGTACGCCCTCAACAAGGTGGAATGCCGCGGCATCATCACAGCGCCGGGGTTCAAGTCGGGCGACTATGTCGCGATGCTGCAGGCGCTCGCGCCGGAGTTGTCGCGCAGCCTGCCGGGCGTGCTTTCGAGTGCGCGCCTGCCGCACCTGCGCTGCGTGATCCGCATGGGCACCGAACGAACCCCCGGCATGTTCGGTTTCGGGCAGGTGCTAGCCATGGGCGACGAAGCGGCGGTGATGGAGGCGCGTGCCTTGAGCAACGCCCTGATGGCCGACGACCCCATCAACATCCAGTTCACCAGCGGCACCACCGGCGCTCCCAAGGGCGCCACGCTGACCCACCGGAACATCGTCAACAACGCCATTTACGTGGCCCAGGCGATGGGTCTCGGCCAGGACAGCCGGCTTTGCGTTCCGGTTCCGCTCTATCACTGCTTCGGCATGGTGATGGGTTCACTGGCCTGCGCTGTCACCGGCGGCGCAATGGTGTTTCCCGGCGAAGGATTCGACGCGCCGGCCACCCTCGAGGCGCTCGACGCCGAACGTTGTACCCACCTGCATGGCGTGCCCACCATGTTCATCGCCATGCTCGATGCGCCCGGATTCGCCGCTTGCGACCTTGCCAGCCTGCGCGGCGGCATCATGGCCGGCTCGCCTTGTCCGATCGAGGTGATGAAGCGGGTGGTGTCGGAAATGCACATGCGCGAAGTGACCATCGCCTACGGCATGACCGAGACATCGCCGGTTTCGTTCCAGTCCTCCACCGACGATCCGCTCGAACTGCGGGTGGCGACGGTCGGCCGCGTCCAGCCCCACCTGGAGGTCAAGATCGTGGACGGGGACGGACGCGTCGTGCCGGTGGGCGTGGCCGGAGAAGTCGCTACCCGCGGCTACTCGGTGATGCTGGGCTACTGGGGCGACCAGGAGCGAACTGTGGAATCCATCCGCGACGGCTGGATGCATACCGGCGACCTCGCAACGCTCGACGAGAATGGCTATTGCAACATCGTAGGCCGGGTCAAGGACATGCTGATCCGCGGCGGCGAGAACGTCTACCCGCGCGAAGTCGAAGAGTTCCTGTTCACGCACCCGGCGGTCGCGCAGGCCCAGGTGTTCGGGGTGCCGGATTCGAAGTACGGCGAGGAGGTCTGCGCGTGGATCGTCCTCAAACCTGGCGTCGACGCGACCGAAGCGACGGCAGCGGACATCCGCGCGTTCTGCCGCGATCGCATCGCCCACTACAAGATACCGCGCTACCTGCGCTTCGTAGGCGAGATCCCGATGACGGTGACCGGAAAAGCGCAAAAGTTCATCATGCGCGAGCAAATGGTGGCCGAGCTTGGCTTGAACGAGGCGGCAAGCGCCTGACCTGCCTGCATGCAGGGCGCGGTATGCAAGGTGGGCAGAAGAACTTGAGGGTCGAACGTGCGTTTGCGAACATGTGACGTCGTAACCGTAGAACTATTGCGCAGGCCCGGTCGCGGCGCGCTCGACGCAGCGCGAGACATAGTTGCCGAAGAAGCGCTTGGTCAGCTCATCGTTCTTGAACAATGGCGTACCGGTAAACCCGATGAATGCCGCGTTCGGCAGCGCCAGGCGCATGTTGCGCGCCAGTTTGCCTGCCTGTGTGCGGTGCGCCTCGTCCGAAATGACGATGATGTCGTCGCGCTCGCTGTACGGCTCGCCCGGTGTCACGTCTTGATTGAACTTGTGAATCAGGCTGAACAGGTAGCAGTGGTTCTGTTGCAGCAGTTGCTGCAGGTCGCGGCCGGAGCCGGCGCGTGGTGTCTGGTCGTCCGCCACGCCGCAGCCGACGAAGGTTTTGTAGATCTGGCTGTCGAGATCCTCGCGGTCGGTCATCAGCACGAAGGTAAAGTTGCCTTCGACGGTACGACGCACCTTTTCGGCGAAGAAGGCCATCGAATACGATTTGCCGCTGCCCTGGGTGTGCCACACCACGCCCAAGCGGCCGAGATCGGGATGCGCGCGTTCCACGATCTCCAGGGTGCGCGGCGCGGGGCTGCCTGGCACAAGATATTGCGCGGTCGCCTCCGCCGCTCTCGGGTAAGGCGCTCGGGAATCGTTGGCCGCAAGGTCGGGCTCCGGCAACGGCAATTCGATGATGCGATGCTTGAGCCGCTCGCCTGCCGGAAACCGCCGCTTGATTTCTTCTTGCCGCACGACGGCAGCGACCGCCTGGTTGACGCCCAGCAACTGATGGTTGCGTGCGACGACCTTGCGCACGGCCCCGGCCTTGCTGGCATCGAAGAGAATGAAGTTCTCGATGATGTCCAGCAGCCGGTCCTTCGCCAACATGTCGTTGAGCAACACCGCGGCCGCGACGTCTCCTTGGTCCTGCTCGTGCAGACGCTTCCATTCACCGAAGTGTTCCCAAGTGCTGGTGATCGAACCGAAGCGCGCGTTGTGGCCGTTGCTGACGATCAGAAAAGCGTTGTGATGAAACGCATGCGCGATGACGTTTTCGTCCAGGTAGTCCCGCAGGTTGCCATCGAACCCGGCGCGGATGTTCTTGTACACCGCCTTGAGTTCGATGAACACCAACGGCAGCCCGTTGACGAAGCACACCAGATCGACACGGCGGTTGTAGTTTGGCGTACGCAACCCGGTGATCTTGAGTTCGCGCACCGCAAGGAAGCGGTTGGCGCCAGGGTTGCGGAAATCGATCACCGCCGCTTGAGCATGCCGAATCTGGCCCGATGGTTCCCGATAACTGACCGGTACACCGTCGCGAATCAGCTTGTTAAACGCCTGGTTGTGCTGAAGCAGTGACCGGGAATAGTCGTGATGCGTGAGCTTGGTCACCGCTTCGTCGATGGCCCCGGCCGGCAACTGCGGATTGAACTTGACCAGCGCCGCCCGCAGATCGCGCACCAGCACCACGTCGCGTTCGCTCGCGCGACCCAGCGTGCTGGTGGGGCCGAAGGTCTCCTGGTTCCATGCGTAGACGCTTTCCCAATCCAGAACCTTTTCCAGATGCTCGGCAAATGTGGCCTGGACCAGGCGGTCTTCGCTATTGATGTTGGTGTAGGCCATCGGGTGCTTTGGCTCAGCCTTTGGCTCGCTTTGGCTCACTAGGTGGGTTTTTGTGCCAAACAAATTATATGTAAATCAAAGACTTATTGATACATGACAGACAGCTTTGGCCCACTTTATTAAGAAAATCGAGCCAACTACACGCGGTTTGAGCCAAAGGAATCGGGCGCACAGAATTTTCCGGGAGTCTCTTCAAACCCCCTCGCCTATTGGACAAATCAGCCCTTCATAAACAACATTTGCCTGAATTACGCTCTTTAGAAAACGATTAAGAATCATATAGTTATGAATATAACTTGGCCCGCGATCATTGACTCTCATGCCCATTACCGCACCTTTTGTCCTTTAGATTCATGATCGGACAAGCGGTAAAGCCGCCACCGGCGCTCTCCCGAGTGAGTGACCTCGCCCGCGTCGCCAAGCTCATTTAAGGCCCGAACGATGTACTTGGCCGAAATTTCCGTCCCCACGCGCTTGTTGATGTCCACGCGTGACGAATCGGGGTACCTAGACAAATCCTCCAGGATCAACGCTCGCAAGCGGTAAGGCTCGATGCGCAACAGGGTTGTTGGCAAACCGAGATCGGCACTACTCAACAGCGCCGGTTCGACAAAGTAGCGCATTGCCCGCGTGCGCCCGGCGAATCCCACCAACCCGAACGCCTGCAAGCGTCCGAGCCAAACGCGAAGGTCTTCTTTGAATTGCGTCTCAAGCACCACGCCCAATTCCTTGGCAGTCATGCCTTCTGTCTGCGCCAGCGCCCCGAGCACAATTCGCTCCCGCTGCGTCAACTGGAAGCGCTCATCCGCATCCGCCAAAAGTCGCAGCACAGCAGGCCGGACGATACGCCGCTGGATCGTCACCTTCACCCAGTCCGCGCCTTCCTCCGGCACCGGCGCCGGGCGTCCCTGCGAAAGCAGGCGGTCGTACATCAGGTCGAAACCGCTGCCCTCGCGCTCCATCAATTTCAGGTCGTGAAACACCCGTGCCAGTCCATCGTTGCGACGACGGCTGGCATGCAGGATGTTGCGCGGCGTCACCCCCAACGGCAGGCGGCCAGGATTCACCACTTCCAGCCGCTCCGGATGCAGATTGAGATAAATGTCGCCCTGCTGCGTATACGGCCGATGCACCAGCGCATTGACCAGCAACTCGCGCACCACTTTTTCGTCATAGGCCGGCACGCTGCGCCGATATAAACCTTCGGCCACCTCGTAGCTCTCACGGAAATCCGGCACCTCGCGCCAGATCGCGTCCATCAGCTCGATGGGCGACAACGCGCAGTCGTCCCATACCCACTTGTTGATCTTCAGCCCTTTCTCGTCGTACTTGATCGCCTGCACCAGCGGTGCCGTGCCGAGCATGCGCCGGTCCGCCGCAGTGCCAAGCAGCAACACGCCAAGATGCGTCAGCTTCTCGCCCGCGGCAAGCCCGTAGTGCGCCAGCAACTCGTCGGCCGACTTCTCCTTGACCGAATCCTTCACCCGGTCCGAGTCACGAATGCCCTGCACAAACGCTGCGACCTTGCCTGCATCTCCGGCATCACGCCGAACCCGACTTTCCAACGCCTCCCATGGCCGCCCCGGCCGCTCGTTGGCCAAACGCAGCACGTCGTCACCCAACACCGGCTGACACGTATCGCCCACCCGCAAAAAGAAACGCCCGTCACTCGTCGAGGCCACGCCTGGCGATCGGTCAATCATAAGCTCAATGAATTCACTACCATTGGCAGCGCGACGCAAACTCGGCAGCGCCTGCACGTTCACCGTTAGTTCACCGATGCGCTTGCGCAATCGATCCAGCAATTCCGGTGAGACCGTCTGACGATCGGGCGGCAGCGCTTCGCCATCCTCAAACCCGATCAGCAACCGGCCACCGGCTCCATTGGCGAAACACACGCAGTCCTTCGCCAACTCGGCCATGTCGGCGGCCTTGCCGGTGATGGCACGCAGGGACTTGCGGTCGGCATGCTGGTCTTCGAGCGTCATACAACGGGTTCGCCGTTCATCAGACGCGGCAGCAGGAGGTCGCGAGCGGTGCGGAGCTTTTGGTTTGAGAACGACAACGTCTTCAACTGCGCGACTACCGGCTGAAACAGCCCCTCGAATGTTTGCAACAATCCAAGGGGTGGCACCGGCACTGGATAGGTTTGCATCTGCTTCCAATCCGCGCGCGGCATCTTGGATCCTTCCTTCATCTGCTGCGCGGTTACGGCAATAAATGCGTCGCTGGATACAGTCATCAGCACCAAACCATGTAACTCTTCACTGATCGGGAGAATCACGATCGTGTCCAAAGACGCAACACCATCGACGAATGCCACTCCTACTTTGTGAAAATAGGGCCGGATCTTCCCGAACAGAATCTCACCCGCCTTGAATCGACTTTTGTTGCTTGTTATTTGCGCTACGTCCGCCCATTCATTGAGGGATATCCATCGACGCGGCATATGCTCGAGTCCGATATACGGCGTGTGTGGATCTACACCCTCGGGCGACACCGACTCGCGAAATTCACTGCACAAGTGCTGGCCGGCCAGGGGTTCGAAGTCGGTCTCGATAGCGTTCATCGCGTCGACCAGCGCAGATCCGAGATTGGTTTCCGAGGGCAGCCGGAGCAGGGTGTCGTAGCGAGCGGCTTCGGGCAGCATGAGCGCGCGGCGCTTGATGAAATCGCTCTTGCCCAACGGGCGCTTGGGCATTTTGCCGGTGGCCTGATCGGCCTGGATGGCGGCGAGGGCGGCCTGGTAGCGTTTGGTGGCATGGCGCAGGAAGATCACGCCGAGCACAGGCATGCAGTATTCGTAGCTGGTGAGCTTGGAATTGGCGCGCAGCTGGTCCGCACCTGCCCACAGGCTGGCCTCGATTTTGGCGATGTCTTGGAGGGCGTTGGGGGTCATGGGCTGGTTTTGTGGGAGGGCTTTTGCGTGGGGCTGAATGGGGTGGTTTAGTGGCCGGACGTATGATAATGCTTCGATTTCTCGAAAATCGTTCAAGCCATGCAAAACAAGCCTGTTTTTGAAGCTTTTACGTGCGCCGACGAAAAGCGCGATGGGTCTTGGCGCATGAGTTGGAGTGCCTGATGGCATCGGCGGTCGACGAACACAAGATGCTACGAGGATTGCTATTTGCAGCGATCGACGTGGTCAACACGACGGTAGCGGAATTGGAGCGCCGCACCGCGATCGTATTTCGACGACAGCCTCCAATCGTTCCGGCACAAAGCGAAAGACGCGCGTCTGGCGGCGTTCTTGAAATGCGTCCGTTCGGTGAGCGTGCTCGACGCTTGCCGCGTTCTGTTGGAATCCGGGCACGTGCTGGAGGTCTACACGTTTTGCCGAGTATTAGACGCGGCAAACGAGGATGTGTCCCTCTTGTTGATGCCCTTGGCGGCGGAGGACGAGGTCCAGCGAGAGCGATTTTTTGAGGGAGTTCTATCAGGAGGAATTTGACGTCCCGGGTAATCCGATGGAGTCAAGCCAGAAGCGTGATCGCGTGTCACGTCAGGGCATTCAGAACGCGCTAGCTCGCATTCCGGGCGCCAAGCCGGTGCCGCCACCGGTCCCCGGAAGGTGTCTCAAGGAAGCTGGGCTGTATAAACGGGAACTGCTGGCAGCGCCCAGCATCGTGCCGATATGCCGTCCCGATCTGCCGCTCATGCCAGCGGCTGAATTGTTGTCCGATGTGTTGCTGCGCTACCAGCCGGGTAAAACGCGGGTGCCTGTCAAAGCGCAGGCGGCAATCTAAGCCGCCAGCCCCGCAAGCCAAGGTGCCGCCTGCGTGATGCGCACGCCGTTGCGCTCTTCGTTGGTGCGCAAGTGCCGTACCAATTGAATCGCTTGCGCTTTCGGCCACATGGGCATGATTTTTCTGAAAGCCGGGTGAGGAGCGCTATCGGTCCATTTGCATTCGATCAAGTGGGACAGCGCATTGCCGCTCGACAGGGCGAAATCAATTTCAGCGCGCTCTTTGGTGCGCACGTAATGCAAGTCCACCGGTTTGGCCGCGGAGTCTTGCAGAAAATGTACGTGCTTGAGCAGCATCACCGCGACGGCATTTTCAAATCGCGCGCCGTCAGCTTCCAGTGCATCGCCCGCCACCATGCCGATGTCAAAGAAATAGAGCTTGGGCGCCTGCAGCAGAGAACGGGCGATGTTCTTGCTCCACGGCTGCACCGTGAACACGATGTACAACGCTTGCAAGATGTCGATATGGCGTTTCACCGTAGGTTGCGACAGCCCGAGATCGCGGCCAATCGAAGCAAGCGACAACGGCGACCCCACGCGCGAGCGCAACAACTCCAGCAGCAAGCGCATTGCGCCCACCTCCTGCAGGCGCGAGAACTCCAGCACGTCTTCGCGCACCAAGCCGTTGACATACTGATCGCGCCAGCGGCTGGCATCCACCTCGTTCAGTAGCAGGCAAGGCTCGGGGAAACCGCCCCGCTTGAGCAAATGGGCCAGTGCCTCGTCAGGCGTCAGCGCGGCCTTGTTGCGGCGCGCTTTAGTGATGCCCGTTTTGATGGTTTCAAGCGGCCCGGCATCACATAGCTCTTTGACCGAAAGCGGATGCAGACGCCAGCTTAAATACCGCCCCGCCAGAGACTCGCCCGCCTGGCGGAAAGTGTCCATTCGCGCGCTGCCGGTAACCAAAATTTGCTGACCTGCGGGGTGGCCATCAATCACCCCTTTGAGCCAGGGTTTCCAGTCCGCCATCTTGTGCAACTCGTCCAACGCCAACAGCTTGGCATCGGGCATCCAGCTTTGGCGATGGATCGCCGCGCGGTCGGTGGCGATGTCGTAGTTGAGATATTGCGACGGCAGACGTGCCTGCCCCAGCTCCCGGCTCAGCGTGGTTTTGCCGACCTGGCGCGGGCCGGTAACGCACACCAGCTTGCGCTTCAGGTCTTGGGCAATGAGCTTGCTTAGATAGCGTTCCATCTGACTATAGTAACTAGCTTATTGAATTAGTCAGAACTTTTTGAAAAAGCGCGTCAATTTAGTCGGATCGGCTTTTCCCGAAAGGCTGTGAATAAGCCGTGTTTGCCCAAGCGAAATATTCGCTGTCAAAGCGTTGTCGAAGTCCTGGCCGACGCTTTTGATCAATCGCCCTTGATCTCCGCCGATTTGTTAAACGCCCCAAAGCGCACGCGATCCAGGCGGCCACGCTCGCCAAACGGGGCGCTGTCATCGCCGCAGCTTCCCCACCCAGGCCAGCGATGCGCTGCTTCACTGCCGGCGTTTGAGGAATGCGATTGATCTCGCGATTCAAGCGTGCCACGATGTCTTGCGGCACGCCATACGGCGCGTAAAAACCGAACCGGCTATCGGCCTCGAAGCCCACGTGCACGCGGATTTTTTCGACAACCCGAGCGCACGCTACGCGGACATTCTGCTGCCGGCGGCCACCTCGTGGGAGCGTGAAGGCTGGCGCGGCGATCGGCAGGGCGCCCTTGGGCAGGACGCCGGCGCGGCCGGAATCTATGTCAGACTCGACCCGCCGCGCAAATGTTTCGGCCAGAACCTTGGTCCCGAACGACTTGGACTGGGCAGCGTGGCCGCGCCGTCGCACCTGGGCGCGGCACTTGTCGCCAACCTGAATTATGGATGCCATTCCGTAGCAACGTCCGTAGCAAATCCGTAGCAAATCCGCAGCAAATCCGTAGCAAAGTCCGTAGCAAATCCGTAGCACTCAGACCATGGAACAGCATGTTGAATCGTGCTTTTAAATGTCGATTCGGAAGCAGTCTACAGAGTGAAAAGCACTGAATTGAGCCCATGGCGTTTTTGTGTTGCGCCGATGATGGACTGGACCGACCGCCATTGCCGGTTTTTTCATCGCTTGCTGTCGCGCCACGCCCGCTTGTATACCGAGATGGTCACAACGCCCGCGCTCATGCATGGCGACGTGCCGCGCCACCTCGATTTCAACCCCGAAGAGCATCCGCTGGCGCTGCAATTGGGCGGCAGCGAACCTGACCTGCTGGCGCATTGCGCGCGCCTGGCCGCGCGCTGGGGTTATGACGAGGTCAATCTGAATTGCGGCTGCCCGTCGCAGCGGGTGCAGCGCGGCGCCTTCGGTGCCTGCCTGATGGCCGAACCCGAACTGGTGCGCGACTGCGTCAAGGCCATGGTCGACGCGGTATCGATCCCGATCACGGTCAAGCACCGCATCGGCATTGACCGCGCCGACAGCTATGGGTTCGTGCGCGACTTTGTGGGCACCGTCGCTGATGGTGGCGCCACGGTTTTCATGGTGCATGCGCGCAGCGCCTGGCTCACTGGCCTTAGCCCGAAGGAAAACCGCGAGGTGCCGCCCTTGCGCTACGAATTCGCCGCACGCCTGAAGCAGGATTTTCCGCTCTTCACGTTCGTCCTCAATGGCGGCATTGCCGACCATGCCGGCATTGCCGCGGCGCTTGCCACGGTCGATGGCGTGATGCTGGGGCGCCATGCGTATCACGAGCCGTGGTTCCTGTCGGAAGTGGATCGACGCTGGTTCGACGACCAGGCACCCGACGTCACGCGCGGTGACGTGGTGCAGGCGATGTGCGAATACGCCGTGCGGGCGGTGGCCGCTGGTGCGCCCTTGCGCGCGGTCACGCGGCATACGCTCGGGCTGTACCAGGGCATGCCCGGGGCGCGGGCCTGGCGCCGGATGCTGTCCGACAGCCGTGCGCTGGCTGCGGGCGACGCCGAACTGATCCTGGCGGCCGCCGCGCAGGTGACGGCGCCGCGACTGGCGGCGTGATGTCGGCCGATGTCAGCCCAAGCGGAGCAACGCGCAAATGATCATCGAATCCCTGCTCGATACCGACCTCTACAAATTCACCATGATGCAGGTGGTGCTGCACCAGTTTCCCGGCGCGCAAGTCGAATATCGCTTCAAGTGCCGCAACCCCGGGGTGCAACTGGCGCCTTATGTCGCGGAAATCCGCGCCGAGATCGCCGGCCTCACCGCGCTGCGCTTCACCGAACCGGAGCTTGCCTGGCTGCGCACGCTGCGCTTCATCAAGAGCGATTTTGTCGATTTTCTCGGCCTGATGCAGTTGAACGCCCGCTACGTGGAGGTCAGCGCGCGCGATGACGGCGGCATCGATGTGACCATCAAGGGGCCGTGGCTGCACACCATCCTGTTCGAGATTCCACTATTGGCGATCGTAAACGAGGTGTATTTTCGCAACACACAGCCGACCCCTGACTTCGAGGAAGGTCGCAGGCGCCTGCGCGCGAAAACCGCGCTTGTGGCCGGCGACCCGGCGTTAGCCGAGATGCGCATCGCCGACTACGGCACGCGCCGGCGTTTCTCGCGGGTCTGGCATGAAGAGGTGGTGCTCACCTTGCGCGAGCGCCTCGGCGCCAATTTCGCCGGCACCTCCAACGTGCTGTATGCGATGCGCCACGGCATTACCCCGCTGGGCACCATGGCGCATGAATACCTGCAGGCCTGTCAGGCGCTCGGGCCGCGCCTGCGCGATTCGCAGACCTTCGCCTTCGAGCGCTGGGCTGCCGAGTACCGCGGCGATCTCGGACTGGCGCTGTCCGACGTCTACGGCATCGCGCCCTTCCTGCGCGATTTCGACATGTACTTCTGCAAGCTGTTCGACGGCGCCCGCCACGACTCCGGCGACCCGTTCGACTGGGGCGAGCGCTTGATCGAGCATTACCGCAAGAACCGCGTCGATCCGCGCACCAAGGCCTTCGTCTTTTCCGACGGCCTCACCGTGCCGCTGGCGATCAGCCTCCACCAGCGCTTCGCCGGGCGCGTGCAGACCGCGTTCGGCATCGGCACCAACTTCACCAACGATGTTGGCTACACCCCGCTCAACATCGTCATCAAGATGGTCCGCTGCAACGGCCAGCCGGTGGCCAAGCTGTCGGATTCGCCGGACAAGAACATGTGCGACGACGAACGCTACCTGGCGTATTTGCGGCAGGTGTTCGAGATTCCGCAGCCGGCGTAAGACTGCCCGGCTCAGGTGTTCAGTGCGCCGAAATTGCGCTCGGCCACTTTCCGCATTGATTCGCTGACCGCCGGCTGGTCGGCCACTTGACGCCAGAATTCACGCGCCATTCGCATGCCTTGATGCCATTCTGTCTGATGCCCGCGCGTGGGTCGCGAGGGCTCGATGAACGAGTAGTCGGTATCGCCGTGATGAATGTCCGGACGATAGCGCATTGGCAGCATGTCGTAGGCAGGCGCGAGGCTGAATCGGCCCGCTGCCGGATCGGCAGCGTATAGCGACAGATTGCCGAAGTGCATGTCCGAATTGCCTATCAGGCGGCCGTATTCGAGCAGAACGCGAGCCGCTTTCGCATCGCTTTGCGGCAGCCTTTTTTGTGCGCTCAAGGTGCCGCAGGTTTCAGCCCAGTTGCGCTGCGGGCCGTGCACGAAAGCGCGATGTACTGCCGATAGCGCAACGGTATGTATCTTGTTGCGCAGGCCGGCACGGTCGAATCGCACGGACTCGAGATAGGTGCGGTGTCGACTTTGGATCACTTGCGTTTGCGCGGCGGCAAATCCGTTTGTCGCCAGCACCTGCAGCGCCAGATGCTCGGCCCACAGCAAGTCGTGCCAGCGCTCTCCAAATGGCGTGCCGCGTGGTGGCGAGAACTTGACGATCAGGTGCCGCACGGCGGATGGATCACCGTTCGCGTCTTGCAGAACCAGGAACTTCGGTTGCTCGCCGCCGGCCGATGAGCCCGCCGGCAAAGTGCTGGCGACATCATCGGCATGGCGGTCGTATGCAAGGGCTTTCGCCACAGGGCTTGACGGTACGTTATTGACCAAGTCGCCGGCAGGTTCACCGATTGAGAGGGCACCCGGCGGGTCGTAGGCGAACTGGCAATTGGCGTAAAGAAACTGTGCCAGCGACCATTTCTCCGGATTGTGATCAAAGGCCAGTTTTTTCGCCCAGGCTCGCCCGATAAAACCCTCAAGCCGAAAATTGTCGAGAAACCATGGCAGTTCGCCTTGCGTGGCCACATCGATTTTCGGCCCACTTACGTGAATCCGGTTTCCGGCGAGAAAAGTCAGGGTGCCCCAGCGCCGTTGGTCATTCCAGTGCAGGGGTTGTTGCGATGGCAGTCCCCAGATGAGTTCAGGGATCGCGTAGCGTGCCGCGCGACCTTGCCCCAGGCGCACGATGTCGGCGTCCGCTTCCCTTAGCAGACGCGATAGTGTGGGCTGACTTTTTCCCATTCTCCGCTGCAGTTCGGCGGACGACGCAACACCGGCCGAGCGGAGAGCGGCGATTAGAATATCGGACGTCAAATGTGTAAGAAAAATGGTTTTGGAACAATCGATTATGCACCGAGGAAGGCCTTCTGTGAACAGATAATGAATAGAGAATGAATAGATAATGAATAGATAATGAATAGAAAACGTTGTGACTTTGACCGATTCAAGCCGGCACCATGCCTGCAATAGACGATCACTTTTCGATGCTGGACATGCGCCACGGCCGACGACATGGCGGGCCCGATCGGCAACAACGGTTTGGCGCGGACGCAAAATTTGCGGCACCATTCTCCGCCTGCTTGAATGCAATGAGGCGCACGGGACCCTAAGCGGCGCGCTCATCACCGGGCATCCATGGCCGCCGCACTACCGCACTACAATTGCGATCTCCAACCATTTTTACCCGTCCAGCCATGTCGTCACCCCAGCTCTCGCGCCGCGCTTCCGCACTCGGCACCGAAAACGCCTTCGTCGTTCTGGCCGAAGTCACCGCCCTGCAACGCGCCGGTGCCGACATCATTTCCTTTTGCATCGGCCAGCCGGACTTCCCGACCCCGGTCAATATCCAGGACGCGGCCGTCAAGGCGATTCGCGAGGGCCGGCATGGCTACACGCCTTCGAACGGCATTCCCGAATTGCGCGAAGCGATCGCGCGCGAAGTCAACCGCATGCGCGGCCTCGATGTAGCGGCCGACGATGTGGTGGTCGGCTCCGGCGCCAAGCCTTTCATCGCCTATGCGATCCTGTCGACTACCGATTTCGGTGCCGGCGACGAGGTGATCTACCCCAATCCGGGCTTCCCGATTTACGAGTCGCAGATCGTCGCCAATGGCGCGGTGCCGGTGCCTCTGGGCCTGAAGGAGGCGCGCAAGTTCGCCTTCGACCCGAACGAGCTCGAAGCCGCGATCACCCCGCGCACCCGCATGCTGATTCTCAACACGCCGCACAACCCGACCGGCGGCTCGCTCAGTGCCGAGGACCTGGCGGACATCGCGGCGATTCTGCGGCGTCACCCGCAGGTGTGGATCTATGCCGACGAGATCTACTCGCGCCTGATTTATGACGGTGCCTTCCAGTCGATCGCCGCCTTGCCCGGCATGCTGGAGCGCAGCATCATTTCCGACGGCGCATCGAAAACCTGGGCCATGACCGGCTGGCGCATCGGCTACGCGGTCAACCGCACCCTTGCGCCGACCTTCACGCGCTGGGTCACCAACACCGAATCCTGCGCTTCGCACATCAGCCAGTGGGCGGCGGTCGAGGCGCTGAACGGTCCGCAAGACGCAGCCGAGATGATGAAAGCCTCGTTCCTGAAGCGCCGCGACTTGATCGTGGGATTGCTCAAGCAAGTGCCCGGCGTGAGTTGCCTGGTGCCCGGTGGCGCCTTTTACGCCTGGCCCAACGTCACCGAAGCCTGCCGCATGACCGGCTGCGCCGACTCGGAAGAGTTGCGCAAGAAATTGCTCAACCAAGCGGGAGTCGCGGTGTTGGCCGACATTCATTTTGGCAGCCGGGTGGCGGGCGAGGGGCAGCACATCCGTTTTTCATATGCGGCCTCCGAGCAGGCGATCAGGGATGGCGTGGCGCGCATCGCCGAGTGGGTTCGGAAGAACAGTACCAAGAGCGCACGCTGACGCTGGTGTGGGCCGCTTACCCGTGGTTGTGCGTACTACGTCAGGGCCTGGCGATTCCGGGTTTGCAGCGTTTTCTTGACCTGGATGAGCATTGATCGGATTATTTGAACCATTGATTGTTGCCAAAAAAATGACGGCCTCGCCGGAGGCACGTTTTTGTCGTCAATTTGCAATTCGCAATAGTGCGATGTCGTACCAGGGGAGGAGGAGTCGTGTTGAGGTCAATCAGCCTTCTGATTGCGTTGTGCGTGTTTTGGGTCTTGTTGTCCGGCTACTTCACGCCTTTCCTGCTTGCCGCCGGCGCGGGTTGTGCCTTGGCTGTGGTCTGGTTCGCCCATCGCATGGAGGTGATTGATCGCGAGGCGCATCCGATCGATCTTGGCTTGAAGGTGCTGGTGTCGTACTGGCCCTGGCTGCTCAAGGAAATCGTGAAATCGGGATGGGACGTGAGTCGCCGGATTATCGATCCGCGGTTGCCGATATCGCCGACGCTGGTTCGATTCACGCCATCGCAGAAGACCGATCTCGGGCTTGTTATCCATGCGAATTCGATCACGCTTACGCCCGGAACCATTGCCATCGAGGTGGGCCACGGCGAGTTTCTGGTCCATGCGCTGACCCGCGAGGCCGGGGCCGGTCTCGCCGGCAGCGAAATGGATCGTCGTGTCGCCGCCATGGAAGGCAGCGCCTGATGTTCGGCGCGGCCGCCGTTGCGCTGCTGGTGACCGTTGCGCTGGCCCTGGTTCGCGCCGCCTTGGGGCCGACCATCTTCGATCGGCTTCAAGCCGCCAATACCGTCGGAACCTGCGCGATGCTCCTGCTGGCGGTGATCGGCTTTCTGACTGGGCGTCCGGAGTTCCTCGATCTCGCACTGGTCTACGGCCTGCTAAACATCGTCGGAACCATCGCCGTCCTCAAGTATGTGAGGCAAGGCGACCTGGGCTCGGCAGGCGACGCGCAGGGCGAGGGCGGAAAATGAGCGGCGCTGTAGACATCCTGAGCTGGATTTGCCTGGTCGTGGGCGGCCTGTTTTGCATCGTTGGTGCGGCAGGTCTGTTGCGCATGCCCGATTTCTATACCCGGATGCATGCGGCCAGCGTGACCGAGACCCTGGGGGCCGGCTTTATTCTGCTGGGATTGCTGCTGCAGGCAGGGTTCACCTTGGTCGGTGCCAAGCTCTTGATGATCGGGCTGCTGATATTTTTCACCAGTCCGGCCGCCACACACGCGCTGGCGCGGGCCGCCATGGTTCGCGGACTGGCACCCAAACTTCATGCCGAAGGAGAAGAGTCATCGAATCCCTGATCATCAATGCGCTGCTGTTCATGATGGCTGCGATCGTGCTCGTCATCACCTCGACCCGCAGCTTGTTCGCGGTCATCGTGCTGGGTGGCGTCTACAGTTTCCTGATGGCCACTGTTCTGGTCGCGCTCGACGCCGTCGACGTGGCGATGACCGAAGCATCGGTGGGCGCCGGCATTTCGACGGTACTGCTTCTGGGTGCGCTGCATTTGTGCAAGCGTGAAGAAGCCAAGGTTTTGCAGCGGCCCTGGCTGCCATTGCTGGTGTCGATCGGTACCGGTGTCGCGCTGGTTTACGGCACGCTCGAATTGCCGGCGTTTTCCGATCCCGCTGCGCCGATCCATACGCATGTCGCGCCCAGATATCTGCAGGAAGTGATGAAAGAGACCGGGGTGCCGAACGTGGTGACCGCGGTCCTGGCGAGCTATCGGGGGTACGACACCCTGGGTGAGACCACGGTGGTGTTCACCGCTGGTGTGGGCGTGATCGCGCTGCTGCGCCGCAAGAGAAAGCCAGGCAAGACATGAAGGGCGACATTGTCTTGCGGGTGATTGCCAAGCTGCTGCTGCCGTTCATCATTCTGTTTGCGCTGTATGTGCAGTTTCATGGCGACTTCGGCCCTGGCGGTGGGTTTCAGGCAGGCGTCATCGCCGCCGCGGCGATGGTTTTCTATGCACTCATTTTCGGCCTCGACAAGGCGCGTCGCGTGGTTCCCGAGCCGCTGGTGGAGCGGATGGTCGCCCTGGGTGTGCTGATTTATGCCGGAGTGGGGGTTGCCGGCATGGTTCTAGGCGGAAATTTCCTTGATTATTTCGTGCTCGACGCCAACCCTGTCGTCGGCCAGCACCGTGGCATTTTCTGGGTCGAGGTCGGCGTCGCGGTGACCGTTTCCGGCGTGATGTTGAAGATCTTCTACATGTTTGCCGCGCGCGGGCGCTTTGACGACGAATCCCGGGAAGAATCAGGGCAATGAACCCGGCCAGCCATTTCAGCTACTGGATCACGGTGTTCCTGATGGTCACGGGCCTGTTCATCGTGATGGCGCGTGGCAACCTGATCAAGAAGATGGTGGGCCTGGGCATTTTCCAGACCGCGGTTTACCTGCTTTACATCGTGCCAGGCAAGATCATCGGCGGTACCGCCCCCATCCTCGCCGATGGCTTCACGCTCTACTCGAATCCATTGCCGCATGTTCTGATTCTGACGGCCATCGTGGTAGGTGTCGCCACCCTGGCGCTGGGGCTGGCACTGGTGGTACGTATCCACGAGGCTTACGGCAGCATCGAGGAAGACGAGATTCTCGCCGCGGAGCAGGCCGAGCGCGCGGCTTCATGAGTCTGACGCACCATCTTCCGGCGTTGCAGGTGGTCCTGCCCTTGATGGCGGCGCCGCTGGTCGTGCTTTTCAGGCGCAGTGGCGCTGGATTCGCGCTGGTTACACTGGTGAGTTGGGCTGCGCTCGCCATCGCCATCGCCTTGTGGCGGCAGGTTGATGCTGGCGGAACGATTTCTTATGCGATCGGCAACTGGCCGCCACCGTTGGGCATCGAATATCGCGTGGATCGCCTGGCAAGCTTCATTCTGGTGCTGGTGGCCGGCGTCGCCGCGGTGGTTGTGCCCTACAGCAGGCGCAGTATCGAGGCGGAGATTCCGCGCGAGCAGCATTATCTTTTCTACTCATTGTTCGCACTGGCACTTGCCGGACTGCTTGGCATCACCATTACCGGCGACGCATTCAATATTTTCGTCTTTCTCGAAATATCCTCGCTCTCGACCTATGCCCTGATCGCACTCGGTCGGGATCGCCGGGCGCTGCTTGCCGCCTATCGCTACCTGATCATGGGGTCGATCGGCGCCACCTTTATCGTTATCGGCATCGGCCTGCTTTATCTCATGACGGGTACGCTCAACCTGGCCGATCTGGGCGCACGCCTGCCGGCGGTGCGCGAGTCCCGGCCGTTGCTGGCGGCGATGGCGTTCCTCACTGTGGGCATCGGCTTGAAGCTCGCACTGTTTCCGCTGCACCAGTGGCTGCCCAATGCGTATACGTTCGCGCCCTCTGCGGTGTCGGCGTTTCTCGCAGGTACTGCCACCAAAGTGGCGATTTACGTGTTGCTGCGTTTCTATTTCTCCGTGTTCGACCAAAGCGTTTTTTTTCAGCGCATGCCCTGGTCCGAAATCCTTCTGGTGCTTTCGCTCGCAGCGATATTCGTGGCATCGGCCACGGCCATCTTTCAGGATGATTTGCGGCGGCTGCTGGCCTACTCCAGCATCGGGCAGATCGGATACATCACACTGGGCATCGCCCTGGCATCCGAGTCCGGCCTGACCGCCGCGATCGCGCACATGTTCAATCACGGCATCACCAAGGCGGCGCTGTTCATGCTGTGCGGATGTGTACTCGTGGCCGTCGGCGGGACCAACATGTCGCAACTGGCCGGGCTCGGGCGGCGCATGCCGCTTACCTCCTTCTGCATGGTTCTGGGCGGCTTGAGCCTGATCGGCGGGCCGGGCACCGCGGGCTTTGTCAGCAAGTGGTATCTGCTGCTGGCAGCGTTTGAAAAGCATAGCTGGTGGCTGGCGCTGGCTATCCTGGCAAGTTCGCTGCTGACAGTGGTGTATGTGTGGCGCTTTGTCGAAGTGGCCTATTTCAAGGCGCCGCAGGGCGAGCGCAGCGCGCCGCGCGAAGCGCCGCCGTCGATGCTGGTACCGGCTTGCCTGGCGGTCGGGGCGGTGATCTGGTTCGGGCTTGACACTTCGTTCATTACCGGCTCGGCGAGTGCGGCAGCGGCCCAACTTCTCGGTGCTGCGAAATGAATGGGGCATACCTGTTACTTATCGCGCTGGCGCTGCCGCTGGCCGGCGCCGCCGGCATCGTTGCTGCCCGCCTGCGACCCAACTTGCGCGAGGCGACCACCCTGTGGTGTGCCTGTGCCCTGTTCGGATGTGTCGCACTCCTGGTGCCGCTGGTGCTGGCGGGTGGCCGGCCGGAGCTGCGGGGATTTGAGGCTATGCCGGGCCTGGCCATCGTCTTCCGCGTTGAACCCCTGGGCATGCTGTTCGCGTGCCTCGCCTCCTCGTTGTGGATTGTCAATTCCGTGTATTCGATCGGTTACATGCGCGGCAACCAGGAACAGCATCAAACGCGCTTTTACGTTTGCTTCGCGCTGGCACTGTTCTCCGTGATGGGCATTGCGTTTTCGGCCAACGTATTCACCCTCTTCATCTTCTACGAACTGCTCACTCTGGTCACCTATCCCCTGGTCACCCATCACGGCTCGACCGAGGCGCGCAACGGTGGCCGGGTTTATGTCGGGCTGCTACTGGGCACGTCCATCCTGTTTCTGGTTCCTGCGCTGGTTTACACCTGGCATCTCGCCGGCAGCACCGACTTTCGCCCGGGCGGGATCATGCCTGCGGGCGTCAGCGCCGGTGCGCTGCTGGCGTTGTTGGTGCTGTACATGTTCGGGATCGGCAAGGCGGCGTTGATGCCGTTCCACCGCTGGCTTCCGGCTGCGATGGTTGCACCGACGCCGGTCTCGGCACTGTTGCACGCCGTCGCGGTGGTCAAGGCCGGGGTGTTTTGCGTGCTCAAGGTCGCGGTCTATGTGTTCGGCCTCGAGTTGCTCGCCGGCAGCACCGACTGGCTCGCATTGGTGGCCGGATTTACCATCATCGCGGCGTCCGTGGTGGCGCTCAACGCGGACAACCTGAAGCGACGACTCGCGTATTCGACGGTGAGCCAGTTGTCGTACGTGGTGCTCGCAGTGGCGGTATTGGCGCCGCTGTCGGTCGTCGGTGCGGTGCTGCATATCGCCGCCCATGCGCTGGGGAAAATTACCCTGTTTTTTGCCGCGGGGGCGATCTATACCGCCAGTCACAAGACGGAAGTCAGTCAGCTCGACGGCATCGGCAGGCGCATGCCATGGACCATGACGGCATTCGCCATCGGCGCCTTGTCGATGATCGGCTTGCCGCCTGCGGCCGGCTTCGTGTCGAAGTGGTTCATGCTGTCCGGCGCCATGGCGGCGTCGCATTGGCTGGCGGTGGCCGTCATCATGGCCAGCACGCTTCTCAATGCCGCCTACTTCCTGCCGATCGTCCATCGTGCGTTCTTTCGAGCGCCCGCGCCTGGGGATGCGGGCGCGGTCCACGGCGAGGCGCCACTACCGATGGTGTTGGCCCTGAGCATCACCGCAGGCGGCACGCTTGCGATGTTTTTCTGGCCCGATGTGCCACTCGCGCTCGCCCGCCAGATGCTCGGAGGTGGCTGATGCAAAAGCACTGGCTGGACCAACCGCGCAACGTCCGACTCCTTTGGCGGGCTTTTCTCGGCGTGCTGGTGGCCACGGTGCTGGCCGAGTTTCTGGTGCACCTGCATCCGCATTTCGAGATCGAGTCGCTATTCGCTTTTCACGCCTGGTACGGATTCCTGGCGTGCGCTTTGATGATCATCGTCGCCCGGGTGCTGGCTTTCTTGCTGAAACGGCGCGACTCTTACTACGACCGGAGCGACCATGATTGAATGGCTGGCGCATCCGGGCCTGGTTCTTTTGCTGGGAGCGATGCTCCTGCCGTTCTTGCGCGCGCGGGCGCGCGCGGCGGCAGTCCTGGTGCTGCCGCTGCTGGCGCTGATCCTGGTCTGGCGGCTGCCGGACGGCGCCGGCTTGAGCGCGCAATGGCTCGGCTACCAGCTCACACCGATCAGCCTTGACAAGCTTTCGCGCCTGTTTGCCACCATTTTTTCCATCATGGCGTTCGCCGGCGGACTGTTCGCGCTGGCCCAGCCTAGTCGCCTGGAGTTGCCTGCGGCCTATCTTTATGCCGGTGCCGCGATCGGGGTGGTGCTGGCAGGCGACCTGATTAGCGTATTCGTGTTCTGGGAGCTGATGGCCGTCGGCTCGACGCTGGTCTTGTGGAGTGCCGGAACCGCTGCCGCCTGGGCCGCAAGCCGGCGCTACATGATGATTCACCTTCTCGGTGGCGTGATCCTGTTCGCCGGCATAAGCGGGCATGTGCTGGGCACAGGTGACACCGCTTTTGTGCGCATGGCGCCGGATTCGATCGCGCATTGGCTGATCCTGATCGGCTTTCTGGTCAACGCCGGGGCGCCGCCCCTTTCGGCGTGGCTGCCGGACGCGTATCCGGAAGCATCGTGGAGTGGCACCGTTTTTCTTTCCGCGTTCACCACCAAGACGGCGGTCTATGTTCTGTTGCGCGGATTCCCGGGCACGGAATTCCTGATCTGGGTTGGCCTTTTCATGGTGTTCTACGGCATTGTCTACGCGCTGCTGGAAAACGACATGCGGCGCATCCTCGCCTACAGCATCGTCAACCAGGTCGGATTCATGATCGCGGGCATCGGCATCGGCACTGAAATGGCGCTCAACGGCGCTGCTGCACATGCCTTCACCCACATCATTTACAAGGGGCTGTTGTTGATGTCGGCCGGATCGGTGTTGTTCGCCACCGGAAAGCGCAAGTGTTCCGAGCTGGGTGGGCTGTTCCACAGCATGCCGGCGGCCACCATTTGCGGCATCATCGGGGCGCTGGCGATCTCTTCGTTTCCCCTGACCTCGGGATTCGTGTCCAAGAGCATGGTGTCCCAGGCGGCGGCGGACGGCCACCTCACCTGGGTCTGGCTGGCGCTGGCTGCGGCATCCGCCGGCGTCTTCCTGCACGCCGGCATCAAGTTTCCGTGGTTTGTTTTTTTTCAGAAGGATTCCGGGCTGCGCCCGGCCGACCCGCCGGCCAACATGCGCTGGGCCATGTACGGATTTTCGTTTCTCTGCCTGGCCATCGGCGTTTGGCCGGAAGCTCTTTATCGCCTGCTGCCGCACGCTGTTGCCTATGAACCGTACACCGCGGCTCACGTGCTGACGCAATTGCAACTTCTGTTGTTTTCCGGGCTGGCGTTTTTCGTGATGCTGCCCTGGCTCAAGCGCACGCTCACCATCACGCTGGATACGGATTGGGTTTATCGAGTGTTCCTGCCGGCGCTGGCAATGGCGGCTGGGCGCGGCATTGGCGGTATCCAGAAAGGCATGCTGCGGGGTGGGGCGGCCATCGGCGCGCGCTTGTCAATCGCGATTCGGCGCCATCAGCGCGCGGATGGGTTTTTGATGCGCAGCCGGCCCACCAGCGTGATGGCGTTTTGGGCGATGTTGGTGCTGTTGGCGTATTTGATCGTCAACTATATCCAATGACCTGAGCGGCTGCCCGCGCCGGCGTTCCGCTTTCGCGCCGATCTGAAAGGCACCGCCGGTGATGCGCAAACAGCCGGCAATGGAAGTGTCGTTACGCCTTGGAACTGCTGCGTATGCAGATACAGCGCCGTGCCAAGTCTTCGTGCCGCGCCAAACCTGCGGCGGATGGCATTGATGACCTTCTGGTTCGACAACCAACCGAGCATCCAAGCGTCCAGCGTCGATGGAAGCGATATTCCAGCGGCTGGTCGCCACCTGTGTGGCCACCTGAACCCAAGCATCCTTCAAGACACTAAAATCACAAGGCACTTGCGCGACAACGTCCTTTTTCAAGCGCCTGATATCCGTGCATTCATTTTTCCGCGCGAACTTTCGGGCTTAATTCGTGAGAGCATCGCCGCCGCATGCCGATGCATGATCGGACCAGCCATTCAATGAACACCATGCCGACCGCGCCCCTGACTCGCCGCCTGATCGTAGCCCTGCTGGCAGGCGGCTTGCTGTTTCTGGGATTCACTGTGCTGCAGTTGTTCCTGGTGCCGCTGGCCTGGGCCGGCATTCTGGCCTACACCACCTGGCCGCTGTACCGGCAGGTGCGCCGCGCCACCAGTGGCTGGCCCAACGTCAGTGCCTTTGTCATGACATTGTTGCTGACCGCGGCATTCGTGATCCCGGTACTGTCGCTCACGGCCTTGCTGCGCGGCGAACTGACTGCGGCCTATGCGGCCGTGCTGGCCTATCTGGCGCAGGGCCCGCATCCGCTGCCGGAGATCATCACCCGGATTCCCTGGCTGGGCGACTGGCTGCAGCAGATCTTTGACCAGATCGCCGGCGACCCGGCAACGGTGCGCGCGCAGATCGCTGTCTGGGGCGCAGAGCGCATCGATGATTTGCTCAACCTGCTGGGCGGGGTTGGGCGCAACGCGGCCAAGCTCGGCTTTGCATTGCTGGCCCTGTTCTTCCTTTACCGTGACGGCGAGATCCTGCTCGACCAGGTGCGGCGCGTGCTGCGCCGCCTGATCGGCACGCGGGTCGATTCCTATCTGGCGGCGGTGGGCGCGACCACCAGTGCGGTGGTGGTCGGGCTGGTGTTGACCGCGCTGGCGCAGGGGGCGCTCGCCGGCCTGGGTTACTGGGCGGCGGGCGTCAAGGCGCCCGCGTTGCTGGCTGCGCTTACTGTGCTGATCGCGATGATTCCCTTCGGCACACCTTTCGTCTGGGGCTCGATCGGCGTCTGGCTGCTGCTCAACGGCCAGACCGGGGCCGGCATTGGTCTTTTGCTGTGGGGCACGCTGGTGGTGAGCTGGGTGGACAACGTGATCCGGCCGCTGGTGATCAGCGGCGCCACCCGCATACCCTTCATTCTGGTGATGTTCGGAGTGCTCGGCGGGCTGGCGGCATTCGGTTTGGTGGGCCTGTTCATAGGCCCGGTGATTCTGGCGGTGCTGATGGCGGTGTGGCGCGAGTGGCTTCTGGAACCGGATGCGCCGACCGTACGGGCAGCCGATGACGCATCGATCTGAGATACACTTTTCGGGCACGCCAGCGATGTTTTTCGCAGGTTGCGCCAACCCGTGAGGACAGGAAATCATGAGCATGCTTTCGCTTGACGAACTGGCGCTGCTGGCGCCGGCTGAATCGGCCCTGTTTCCTTCGCCGATCCCGGTGCAGGCGGTTTCTTCCGACGAATTCATGCCCGGGCCGCAAACGCCCAGGCAGCGCGAATTCGAGGCGCGCGTAAAGGCGATCGGCAGCGCAATGGCGCGCCATCACGGTATCAGCCGGCGCGCGTTTTTCAAGAGCGCCGCCGGCATGGCGGCAGCCTTCGTGGCGATGAACGATACCTTCGGCCCGCTTTACATGGTGAGCCGTGCCGAGGCGCAGACACCGGAGATGGCCAACGCGCGCGCCGCCGCGCTCAAGGGCCAGTTCATCATGGACATGCACACGCATTTCCTGCGCGACGACACGCGCCTGGAAGGCTTTGTGCGCTCGCGCGAGGCGGTCGGCCGTGCGGGCTGGAACCCGGCCTTGGTGAACCGGCCGCAAACCATCGAAGACCTCAAGTTCGCCAACTATTTCAAGGAAATCTATCTCGACAGCGACACCAAGGTGGCGCTGATTTCGGGATCCGGTTCCGAGGAGCCGCGCGACTGGTTCCTGACCAATGAAATGAAGGCGGATGCGCGCGCCGACGTCAACAAACGGGCCGGCACAAAACGCATGTTTTCGCATGCGATCTTCATGCCCGGCATGCCCGGCTGGCTGGAAAAAGTTGATCGTGACCTGGAAACCCTGAAGCCGGATTCGTTCAAGGGCTATACCGTGGGCGACAACACCAACAAGCAGCTGGCGCGCCATCCGTGGCACCTGGATGACGAGAAGCTGCTCTATCCGTTCTACGAAAAACTGGTCAAGGCCAGCAAGGGCCAGCCAAGCCTGGCCAACGTGTGTGTACACAAGGGCCTGTTTCCACCCTCGACCACCCGGCAGTTTCCCGACCTGGTCAAGTATGCCGACGTGCACGACGTGGCCAAGGCTGCAAAGGACTGGCCGCAACTCAATTTCATCATTTATCACTCGGGCTGGCGTTATGCCGGGGGTGCGCACATGAGCGGCTGGGAGCAGTTCGAGAAGACCGGCCGTATCGACTGGGTCACCGATCTGGCCGAGATTCCCGAGAAGCACGGCGTGCGCAACGTGTACGGCGATCTGGGCCAGATTTTCGCGCAGAGCACGGTGGCCGAGCCGCGCCTGTGCGCGGCGATGATGGGGCAGCTGGTCAGGGGCCTGGGCGCCGACGGCGTCGTGTGGGGTTCGGACGCGGTCTGGACCGGCGCGCCGCAGTGGCAGATCGAAGCCCTGCGCCGGCTGGAGATTCCTGAAGAGATGCAGAAGAAATACGGTTTTCAGCCGCTCGGTGCGGCCGACGGCCCGGTGAAAAAGGCGATCTTCGGCGACAACTCGGCGCGCCTGTACCAATTTACCTCGGCGCAGCGCGCCGCGCTGGCCGACGACGCCGTTGCGCTGGCCAAGGCCAACTACGACCTGCATGGTGATGGTCGTACCAACATGGCATACGGCTATGTCAACCGTGGTGCCTAAGCTCGCGGATGATCGAGAACGCTTTCACCGGCGTCTTGCGATGAACCCGCGACGCCGGTCCGTGCGGACGGGTTGCTTGCCGATGTGGCAGGCCCATGCGGGCTGAGGTGCGCAGGGGTGCACTGCGCAGGGCGGACGCCGATGCGGCCGCCGCATTGAGCGAGATCAAGACCTACGGCATGTCGGAGCGGGCGGAGCATCTCGACTTCGATATTCGCGATCAGACCGTGCGGCCGGCGCTGAATCATCCGCATCGCCACGAGTACTTCCAGATCCAGGTCAACCTGGCTGGCGATTCGCGACAGCAGATCGGCGGCGCGGTGCGCCGCTTCGCGCGTGGCGACCTGTGCTTCGTGCTTCCCTACCGGGTGCACATGGTGCCGCATCCGCCGGGGTCGCGCTTCATCGTGATCAATTTCTCGCCGCGCTTCCTGCGCCCGGACCTGGCGGTCGATCCGCTCGATCTGGAAGACGTGCCGCTGGCGCGTGCGCCGGAGCTGGCGCCCTTCCTGTTGCAGGAGTATCTGGACTTTTCATTCGCAGCCGACGAGTTCGCAGAGATCGAGCTGCTCCTCGAACGCATGCTGGCGGCCAATCGCGAGCGGCGCTTTGGTTCGCTGGAAGTGTTGCGCGGCCTGTTGTTGCAATTGATCGGGACGGTGGTGCAAAGCCGCGAAAGCGAACTGCTGCGATTGGCCGCCGCGCAGGGCGCCGGGGCCAGTCGGCGCGATGCCCTCACGCGCGTCACGCGCCACATTCGCGAACACCTGAGCGAGGAAATCTCCCTGGCCGACGCGGCGGCGGCGGCGTTCCTCTCCCCCAACTATCTTGCCCATCTCCTCAAGAAGGAAACCGGCAAGACTTTCACCGAGCTTGTAACCGAAAGGCGCCTGGAGCGCGCGCAGGAACTGCTGGCCAACACCGCCTCGCGCATAGCCGAGGTGGCGTATGCCTCGGGCTTCGCCGATGAAGCCTACTTCACGCGCCGTTTCAGGCAGTGGTTCGGCATGAGCCCGCGCGCCTATCGCGATAGCGTGCGGGCTTTTGCGGCGCCAACATCATCGTCCGGCGCGAAACGCCCGCTGCGACCTGCGCGCAGCGCCCGGCGCTGATCAGCCTGGCGCACCTTGCCGTTTTCTCGCTGGCATGGCAAGCGGCGCGGCCCCGCGAGAACGCCACGATTGATCTAGCTCAAGCATGACCAGTTGCCGTTGCGTAAAGTTGGCAGCGTGATGTCGGTGTCGAGGGATCTGCTCGCACGGCCGTTTTTCCAACTCCGGAGGACCAAATCATGAGCATCATTGCCCCCGAATTGCTGGCCCTGCAACGCCTTTATGAATGGGAAAAGACCGCGCCCGGACGCGTTGCGCTGACCCAGCCGATGGGTGAGGGCGTGACGCGCGACTTCACCTGGGCGCAGGTGGCCGAACAGGTGCGGCGCATGGCCGCACACCTCAAGGCCTGCGGCTGGGAGCCGGGCTCCAAGGTGGCAATTTTGTCGAAGAACTGCGCCTGGTGGATGATGAGCGACCTGGCGATCTGGATGGCCGGCTATGTCTCGGTGCCGCTGTACCCCACGTTGGCGCACGCAACGGTCGAGCAGATCCTGACCCATAGCGAGGCGCGGGCCTGCTTTGTCGGCAAGCTCGACGGCTGGGAAGGCATGAAGCCCGGTGTGCCTGCGGGCCTGCCGTGCATCAGTTACCCGTTGTCGCCGGCGGACGCGATCAACTGCCATGAAGGCTGGGACGACATCTGCGCGCGCAACGCGCCGCTTGCCGGCCAGCCGGTGCGCGGCGCCGAGGAACTGGCGACGCTGATCTACACTTCGGGCACCACCGGCCGGCCCAAGGGCGTGATGCATAGCTTCGGCAATTTCGCCTGGGCGCTGGACAAGGGCATCAAGCGCATCACCATGACAGCCCAAGACCGCATGCTGTCGTACCTGCCGCTGGCGCATGTGGTAGAGCGGGTGCTGGTAGAGCACGGCTGGCTGCGCATCGGCATGCGGGTGTACTTCGCCGAGTCGCTCGATACGTTCGCCGCCGACATGCAGCGCGCGCGCCCGACCATCTTCTTCTCGGTGCCGCGGCTGTGGGTCAAGTTCCAGCATGGCGTGCACCACAAGCTGCCGCCGGCCAGGCTCAACCTCCTGTTGTCGATTCCGCTCATCGGTGGCCTGGTGCGGCGCAAGGTGCTGGGGGCGCTGGGCCTGGATCAGTGCCGCATCGCCGCCGGCGGCGCCGCGCCGATGCCGGTGGAACTGCTGGCCTGGTACCGCAAGCTGGGGCTGCCGATCAACGAAGGCTATGGCATGACCGAGAACCTGGCGCTGTCGCACCTGACGCTGCCGGGCCAGGACCAGCAAGGCAGCGTGGGTCCGGCCTACGAAGGTGTCGAGGTGCGCATCGATGCCGACAGCGGCGAGATCCAGATGCGCAGCCAGGCCCTGATGCTGGGCTATTACAAGGAGCCGCAGCAGACCCGCGATACCTATACGGCCGACGGCTGGCTGCGCACCGGCGACAAGGGGCGCATTGATGGCAGTGGCAACCTGCATATCACCGGTCGCATCAAGGATTTGTTCAAGACCAGCAAGGGCAAGTACGTCGCGCCGGCGCCGATCGAGGACAAGCTGGTGATGCACGAAGCGGTGGAAGCCTGCGTGGTCACCGGCGCCAACCTGGGTCAGCCGCTGGGTATCGTGATGCTCAATGCCGAGGCGGTCACACGCGCAGGCGAGGGCGCGGCGCGCTCCGAGCTGGAAGCTTCGCTGGGCCGGCACCTGCAGGCCGTCAACGCGACGCTGGACCCGCACGAACAGCTGGACTGCCTGGTGGTGGTGACCACCGCCTGGACGGTAGACAACGACATCATCACGCCGACCTTCAAGGTCAAGCGCAACCGCATCGAGGAAATCTACTCGGCGCATTACGTGCGCTGGGAGTCTTCGAGCAGCAAGGTGATCTGGCAGGCCGGGTGAGGCAGCGGGGGTTTCGATCTGCTGGCGCTGGGCCGCGATGCGAAGTCCGCACTCGGCGAGCGCGTGCCGGGCAGCGTGCCGGCGAACCTTTTGCCGCATGCGGCCACCGACATGCGCATCGTTCCGTGATGCGCCGGGTGGGTGCGTTGGCGCCACTGTCCGGCGCCGGGTAGACCGCGCGCGTCGTTGCGGATGGGCGGCTTGCCGGCCCGCAGACGCGCTCGCGGAATTGGCCACGGGCGCGCGCCACGGTCAAACTGGCGCGCAAATCAGGCCGGCAACTCGGAGGCCATCAGTTCCGCTCGCACTGCGCCCACTTCGCTGTTGGAAAAGTTGAGTTCCACCTTGACGCCGTTGGGATCCATCAGGAACAGCTGGAACAAGCCCTGGTCGTTGACCATGCGTTTGGTGAACGCGACCTTGTGGCGGGTCAGGTGCTCCATCATTTCGGACAATCCGGTGCAGCGAAATGCGAGGTGGTCGATCACGCCGCTGCCCGACACCGCGTCGGATTGCTGACCCAGGTACTGCTTGCGGTTCTCGCTGGTATTGGCGCCGCCTGAAGTGACGTGGATCACGTCGCGATCGCCCAGATACAGCCAGAACACCGGGAACTTGAAATCCGGACTCGGGCCCACATGCATGCCCAGCACGCGGGTATAGAAATCGCGCGTTCCTTCCATGTCGGTGGTTTGCACAAGCACGTGTTCCAGATGGCTTAACGGCATGTCGGGTCTCCGGGGGTTTTACTTGGCTGAAAATGCGAGGTTGGGTAGCCAGGTGGCGATTTGCGGAAACACCGCGATGGTCACGATCACACCAAGGAGCGCAATCCAATAGGGAATCGATCCCTTGAAAATTTCGCCCACCGCGCCTTTTTCCTCCGGCAACGCCGCCTGCACGGTAAATACCAGGATGCCGAAGGGCGGGGTCAGGAGCCCGGTCTCGATCGCCAGGATGCCAAGTATGGCAAAGGCCAGCGGGTCGAATCCGGCGGCGGCGGCCACCGGCGCGAACACCGGCACGGTTAGCAGGATGATCGAGATCGAATCGATGATGCAACCGAGGATGAACCAGATGGCCACGATCAGGGCGAGGATGGCCCACGGCGACAAGCCGGCGCTGATGATCAGGTCCTGCACCGCCTTGGTCACGCCGGTCATTGCCAGCACGCGCGAGTAGAGTTGCGCGGTGAACAGGAGCAAAAGCAGCGGCCCCGAGGTACGTCCGACCGCGATCACCACCTCGACGATCTCTTTCCAGCGCAGCCCCTTGATGATCGCCAGCAACAGGCCGGCGGCCGCGCCGACGCCGGCGCCTTCGGTGGGGGTGAAAGCGCCCATCCAGATGCCGCACAGCACGCCGATCACCAGGCCGATCACCAGCACGGTGGACAGGAGCGCGCCCTCGATATGCGCATCGGCGCCCGGATCGACTGGCAAGGGAGCACTGCCGTGCACCTGCTCGCCGACGGCCTGCGGATTGGTGAAGGCGACGTACTGGATGTAGAGGATGTAGTAGGACACCAGCAGGAAGCCCGGCAGCACCCCTGCCAGGAACAGTTTGCCGATCGACTGTTCGGTCAGCACACCCCAGACGATCATCAGTACCGACGGCGGAATCAGCATGCCCAGGCAGGCGCTGCCGGCGATACAGCCCAGGGAAAACTGGCGCGAGTATCCCGCACGTTTCATTTCCGGGTAGGCGATGCGCGAAAAGGCCGCAGCCGCGGCGATCGAGACACCGGTGACGAAAGCGAAGATCGCGTTGGCAAGCACGGTGGCCACCGCGAGCCGCGCCGGAATCATTTTCGTCAGTCGCGTCACCAGGGTGAACATGTCGCGCGCGGCGCCGCATTTGGCGAGGAATTCGCCCATCAGCATGAATAGCGGAATCACCGCGAACACGTAGTCGCGCAGCGCCTCGTAGGCAGTGTTGCCCACAAACTGCCGGGCCACGGCGATGTCGTCGGTCATCAGGTAGATGCCCAGTACCGCGGTGACGCCCAGCGCCACCGCGATGTGCACCCCGGCGAACACCACCACCAGCAGCACGCTTACCAGGATGGTCAGGTCAAGGGCGTCAAACATGAAGGCGCACGCTCCCGGACCGCGTCTAGTGAGCCGAACCGCTTGCCGCAGGCGGGTGCTCACCGGCGCGTGCAGCGAAGAGGCAGGCGATGGCGATCAGGACGTAGTTGAGCGTGGCAAGTGCAGCACCCAGGACAACGGTTGCGCGCGCCGGCCAGGCCGGTACCCGCATCGCACCCTCACCTTCGAACTCGCCCTCGGTCCAGGCGTTGATGGCGGGCTCCCAGGTGCCCGACACGATGAAAGCGAAGAATGCCGCGCCGAGCAGCGCACCCAGCATGGCCAGTATCGAGCGCGAGCGACCCGACAGGTGGGTAATGATGAAGTCGACATGGATCATGCCGCCGGAACGGATTGCATACGGCGCCTGCATGAAGCAGATGATGACGATCGCCGACGACACCATTTCCGGTGTGCCGCGCAGCGGGCTGTTGAAGACGGTGCGCCCGATGACGTCGGCGCAGACGATGAAACTCAGAATCAGCCCGAGCGCGGCGGCGCATACCAGCATCGCGCGCGCGCTCCAGTCGGTGAGGCGGTCCAGCAAGTGCATGCTCCTCGCTTCAGGGGTTTGCGGTGAGCCGGCGCCAACGCCGCCGGCTCACTGCGGTGCGCTATTTGACCGAGTAGCGCACCGGCCATTTGTGGCCCTGCTTCTCCGCTTCCTGCAATGCGGCCTTGAGCACCGTGCTGGCAGGCAGGCCCGCCTTGTCAAGTTCGGTGGCCTTTTCCTGCGGCCATTTTTCAAGCGATTTGGCCCATTCGAGCTTGACCGAATCCGGCACCGATTTGACCGTCGCACCGAGGGTTTTCAATTGCGCAAGCTGCTTCGGGTAATTCTCTTCGTTGACCGTGCCGGTCTTCGCCTCGTACTCCTTTGCCACCTCGACAATGATCGCCTGCACGTCCTTGGGCAGCTTGGCGAAGCGCGCCTTGTTGATGGTCAGGCCGTGCCAGGTGATGGCACCGAAACCGACCTCGGTGTAGAACTTGCCCACCTCGAAGAGCTTGAAGTTGATCCAGCCCGAGGGAAACATGATCCAGCCGTTGTAGATGCCGGTCTGCATGCCGGTATAGGCTTCCGGCAGCGAGCCCTGCACCGGAACCGCGCCGGCGTACTCCAGCCATTTGAGATTGAGGCCGGCGCCAGCGAGTTTCTGGCCCTTGAGGTCGGCGACGGTTTTCCAGTCGAAATTGGTGCCGAGGTTGTAGCCGTTGTCGGCGATCAGGGCCAGCAAACGCTGGTTGAACTTGTCCTCGAACACCTTGGACATGTAGGGCACCTTGTTGTACACCGCACGCGCCATTTTCACGCTGTGGTCCGGGCTCATGGTGCCGAACGGCAACATCACCTGGAATGCATGCAGCGGCAGGTTCGAGGGTTCGAAGCAGAAACAGTAGGCGCCGATATCGATGATGCCGGACTGCACGCCTTCGAGCGTATCGGCCACCTTGACCATCGAGCCGCCGTAACCCTCGACGAACTCGACCTTGTGCTTGGTCTTGGCAGCGACCCGCTTGGTTACCTCAGGCACGAAAAAGGTCTGCATCAAATTGACGTAGGTGTTGACCGCCGGATGGCCGGAGGCGATGCGCAGCTTGATATCGTCGGCCAGGGCACCTGGCGCGGCAACGCCCACGACAAGGGCGGCAACTAGTGAAGTTAGTGTGCGAGACATGCGCTTTCTCCTTGATGCAGTTGATCGATTGACCAATAAAGAACGCAGATATTCCAATAAATCGCATTGCAGCAAAATTGAGCAATGTCAATTTTCGCAAAAAGCAGTGCACCTACGTCACAAATTGGCGGCCTTTTGATTGCCGGGCTGTTGGCGAAACGCGATTCCTGTCCAAAATTGTCGAAAGTCAATTTCAAGGCTGATATTTCAAGCTTAGCATCAGCATCATGCTTTCCAGTGCTTCTTCCGGCGCCGCACCAGTTTCGCTGATTCGCGACGACGTCCATGAACGCATGCGTGCGGAAATCCTGGCATGCACGCTAAAGCCGGGTTCCATGGTGCAGGAAAACGACCTCGCGCTGCGCTACGGCGTGAGCAAATCTCCGGTGCGTGACGCTTTTTTGCGCCTCGCGCAACAGGGCCTGGTCGAAGTACTGCCGCGCAAGGGCTATCGCATCAAGCCGATTTCGGTGGCCGATGCCGCGGAGATGTATGAAATGCGCCTGTTGCTGGAACGCGCCTGCATCGATCGCGCGGTCGATCAGGCGCCGGATGCAACCCTGGCGGCCCTCGATGCCTTCCGCAACAGCGGCCGCACGCCGGACCTGCCGTCGTGGATTGCCTATAACCGTGCCTTTCATGTGGCGCTGGCGCGCGCCGGCGCCAACCAGCGCCTGGCGCGTGCGGCCTGCGACATCATCGAGGAGTTCGATCGCCTCACGTACATGAGTATCGCGGCATTCGACACGCGCGGCCTGAAGGCGCTGGTCGACGAGCATGTGGCCCTGATCGATGCCTTGCAGGGGCGTGACAAGCGGCGCGCGCGCGCAATCGCCGCGGCCCACGTCGAGGAAGCGCGAGACCGTCTTCTGGATTCCCTGTCCAACCTGGCCGTCGTGCCATAAACCCTCCCACGTACTTTCGAAAGCGCAACATGATCATCGCTCGTGTAGTCCGCATCCATTCCCATGGCGGTCCGGAAGTCCTGACTGCCGAGAACATCGAGTTGCCTGATCCAGGCGCAGGCGAGGCGCTGATCCGCCATACCGCGATCGGCGTCAATTTTCAGGATGTCTATCACCGCTCCGGCTTCTATCCGCTGGCAATGCCCTCCGGCATCGGCACTGAAGCCGTGGGTGTGGTCGAAAGGCTGGGCGCCGGGGTCAGCGGCCTGGGCGTCGGCGATCGCGTCGGCTATGCCGGCGGCGCGCCCGGCTCCTACGCGGACTATCGCAACTTTCCGGCCGAGCGCCTGGTAAAGATTCCCGCCGGCTTGAGCGACGAGACCGCGGCGGCGGTACTGCTCAAGGGCATGACGGTCGAATACCTGCTCAATCGCTGCTATCCGGTCAAGGCTGGTGAGTCGGTGTTGTTCTATGCCGCATCCGGCGGGGTGGGCCTGATCGCCGGTCAGTGGGGGCGCCACCTCGGAGCGCACATGATCGGTGTGGCCGGCAACGCGGACAAGTGCACGCTGGCCCGCGCCAACGGCTATGCCGAGGTGATCGACCGCGGGTCGCAGGATGTGGCGGCAGCGGTCAAGGCGCTCACCGGCGGCACCGGCGTGCCGGTGGCTTACGACTCGGTGGGCAAGGCCACTTTCGAGACCACCATGAAGTGCCTGGCGCCGCGTGGCATGTTTGTTTCGTTCGGCACCACCACCGGCGCGCCACCGGCGGTTGAGGCCGGCACGCTGCAGAAACTCGGCTCGCTGTATTTCACGCGACCGACTTTGGTGACCTATACCGCGACGCGTGCCGAACTCGATGCTTCCGCCGCGGCGGTGTTCGGGTTGATTGCCAGGGGTGTGCTGAAGGTGACGGTGAATGCGCGTTACCCGCTGGCCGACGCGGCCCGGGCGCACGCCGATCTGGAGGGCGGTCGCACCAGTGGTTCGTCGATCATCGTGCCTTGAGGGACGGGAATTGCGCAAGAAAATCCAATTTAATGCCATAACGCGCCCTGTCATGGCTGCTTGCGGGAATCTAGAATTACAGGATTGACGCATCGGCCGGGCGGCTCTTGCCTGGGTCGATTCTGCGCGGCGATGTTGCAGCAGAGCGGGCGGTGCCACCTCCACCCCCGGCAGAAACGCTGCAGTGCGGGAGCCCGGCCTGAGCCTTGCTTGAAGCACAGGCCCCCCGCCTGGTCTGAAGCGCGGCATATCGACATCATGATTGGAACAAGCATGGCACTGCGGATTGAAGGCACGACCCCATGGGCGTGCGGGCTGACGGCCCTGTTGGCAATGTCGACGATTCACGCACAGATGGACTATCCGGCGCGGCCAATGCGCCTGATCGTGCCGTTTCCGGCGGGCGGGTCGACCGATATCGTGGGCCGGGTGGTGGCGCAGAAGTTGTCCGAGCGCCTGGGCCAGCAGGTGGTGGTCGACAACCGCGGCGGCGCCGGCGGCACCATCGGTGCCGATATCGCCGCCAAGGCGGCACCCGATGGCTACACGCTGTCGATCGGCACCACCAGCACCCATGCAGTGGCCGCCGGTGCCTACTCGAAGCTGGCCTATCACCCGGTGCGCGATTTCGCGCCGGTATCGCTGGTGGCGGTGACCCCCTACCTGCTGGTGGTCAACCCGCAGGCCGGCCCGAAGACGCTCAAGGACTTTGTCGGCCTGGTCAAGGCCAGCCCGGGCAAACTCAATTACGGGTCCGCCGGCAATGGCTCGACCACTCATCTGGCGATGGAAATGCTCAAGGATGTAGCGCAGATGAATATCGTGCACGTGCCGTACAAGGGCAACGCGCAAACCGATCTGGCGGTGTTGGGCAACGAGGTGCAGGCGGTGTTCGGTTCGATGCCGGCCTTGCTGCAGCATGTGAAGGGAGGCAAGCTGGTGCCGCTGGCGGTGGGCACCGCAATGCGCTCGCCGGCGTTGCCGGAAGTGGCGACGGTGGCCGAGCAGGGCTATCCCGGATTCGAGGCTGCCCTGTGGCTGGGCGTATTCGCGCCAGCCGGCACGCCGGCACCGGTGGTCGCGCGCCTGCATCGCGAACTCACCACGATTGTCGCAACACCCGACTTCAAGGTGGCAATGGAAAAGAACGGTGCCCAGGCGCTATCGTCGGCCACCCCGGAGCAGTTCGCAGGGCTGGTCGGCGAGGAAGCCGCGCGCTATTCCAAGGTGGTCAAGGCGCTGGGCATCAAGCTCGATTAGAAATGCCACAACGAATGCCAAAACCAAGAAACTTCAATCAGCCGCCGCGCCAATGCCGGCGGCAACAACCGCGAAAGGAAGTAGCGTGAAAGATGATCTGCGCAATGCCAGGTTTGTGATCGACTTGGGGCCCCAATCCTCGCTGCCGATTGTCGACAGCGAGTTGCGATTTCCGGTCGGGCGCATTTACTGTGTCGGTCGCAACTATGCCGACCATGCGCGAGAGATGGGCCACGATCCGGATCGCGAGCCGCCGTTTTTTTTCATGAAGCCGGCCAACGCGGTGGTGCAGAACGATTCGACCATCGCCTACCCGATGGGTACCAAGGATTGCCACCACGAAATCGAACTGGTGGTGGCCATCGGCAGCGGCGGCAAGAACATCGCGGTCGAAAAGGCGCTGGAGCATGTGTGGGGCTACGGTCTGGGGCTGGACATGACGCGGCGCGACTTGCAGGGCGAGGCCAAGAAAATGGGCCGGCCGTGGGAGATGGGCAAGAGCTTTGACGAGTCGGCGCCAATCACGGCATTGAAGCCCGCGGCCGAGATCGGTCATCCGGCCAAGGGTGCGATCTGGCTCAAGATCAATGGCGAAGTCCGCCAGAGCGGCGACCTGGCGATGCAGATCTGGAACGTGCAGGAACAGATCTCCTACCTGTCGAACCTGGTCACGCTCGAGCCCGGCGACCTCATCATGACCGGCACTCCGGCCGGCGTGGGCCCGGTGAAAAAAGGTGACAAGCTCGAAGGCCATGCCGATGGCGTCGGCGATCTGCGCATCACCTACGCAGCCTGAAGTCTTGGCTTTGGGGCGGCACCTGCCGCCCCGCGTTTGCCGTTTTTCAGGAAGGACCGAAATGATGCTACCCAGTGGTTTGTCGCAGTCGTTCATCATGCTGTTTGCCTGCTCGGCGTTTGCCGGCGGCGCGGCCGCGCAGGCGGTCTACCCGGCCAAGCCGGTGCAGGTGATCCTGCCATTGCAGGCCGGCAGCGCCTCCGACGTTGCCGTGCGCCTGGTGGTGGAGAAAATGGGCGAGCGCCTGAAGCAAACCTTCACCGTCGAGAATGTCACCGGTGCGGCCGGCATGATCGGCGCCGATCGCCTGGTCAAGGCCGGCGCGGACGGCTATACGCTGGGGGCGCTCAACAACAGCATCCTCACCATCCTGCCCAATGTGCGGCGTGGCAAGGTCGGTTTCGACCCGTTTACCGACTTCATCCCGATCGCCGGCCTGGCGGTGATCCCGACTTTTCTCGGGGTCAACAAGGATCTGCCGGTTTCAACAGTGCAGGAACTGGTCGCAATGGCGAAAGCCAAGCCAGGCTCGCTCAACTACGCCAGCGGCGGCGCCGGCAGCCCGCAACACCTGGCCACCGAGATGTTCCAGGCCTTCACCGGCGTAGCCATGACCCACGTGCCCTACAAGGGTGCCACCCAGGCCACCACTGACTTGGCTGGCGGTCAGGTGCAGGTGATGTTCGTGGCGCAGGCGCTGGCCCTGCCGCATCTTCCCTCGGGGCGCATCAAGTTCTTGGGCTTCGCCGGGCCGCAGCGCAGCGCTGCCTATCCCGCTGTGCCAACCCTGCAGGAGGCCGGGGTGGCGAACTACGATTACTCGTCGTGGATTGCCCTGTTCGCACCCAAGGGCACGCCTGCGGCGGCACAGAAGGTCTTGCGCGACAGCGCGACGGCGGTGCTGGCCGACCCGGCGCTGGCCGAACGTTTCGCCAAAGGGGGGCTCGACATGTGGAATCTGTCGGCCGAGCGGCTCGCCACGGTGATCCGTGACGACCATGCACGTTGGGCCAAGGTGGTCACCACAGCGAATATAAGCACTGAGTAGACCCTGTGCTCGCTGGGTCCGGCGTGCTGCGCCGGAGTTGCCGTTTGAGTCGTGCCGCAGGGGGCCGTCGCTGGGACAGCAGAACTGCTGCGCCGGCCCGCTGGCCCGGCGCGGGCATCATGTTGTGGTGACAGTTGACCCTTCCGCGGCGGGAGTCAATGTGATGCGCCGGTCATGGAACTCGGCAATTTCGCTGTTGTGGGCAATGCTGATGAGGGCGGTATGCGGCAGGCGCTCGCGTATCAGCGCATAGAGCGCGCGGGCGGTCGGCGCGTCCAGCGCCGCAGTCGATTCATCCATGAACAGCCATTGCGGACGGTTCAAGAGTACGCGCGCGAAGCCGACCCGCTGCTGCTCGCCTGGTGACAGACGCTTGTCCCAGGCGGCTTCTTCCTGCAGCAGATCGGCAAGATGCGGCAAGCGGCAATCGATCAATGCCGTGCGTACCTGCGCATCGCTGATGTCATCTACAGCACGCGGATAGCACAGCGCCGCCTTCAGCGTGCCCAGCGGCAGATAGGGCCGTTGCGGCAGGAACAGCACGTCGGCGCGCGGTGCGGTGATGCCGCCCTCGCCAAACGGCCAGATGCCGGCAAGCGCGCGAAACAGGGTGCTCTTGCCGCTGCCGGAGGGGCCGCTGACCAGCCAACGCTCGCCTGCTCCGATCGCCAGGGTCGCGTTGCAGACGATCGGCAGCCCCTGGGGCGTGGTCAGAGTCACCCCTGTCATGGCCGGCGCGAAGCCGGGCGTCACCGGCAGTGCCCCGCCATTCTCGGCTTCGCGCAGGGCATCTTCAAAGCTCAACAGACGATCGACACTGGCCTTCCAGGCCGCCAGGTTGGCGTAGGCATCGATGAACCACGACAGTGCCGACTGCACCTGGCCGAAGGCGGAGGCGATCTGCATCAGTTCTCCCAACTTGATGGCACCGCCGAAATAGCGCGGCGCCGCCACCACGATCGGAAAGATGACCGCGATCTGCGCGTAGAAGACGCGTGCGGTGATGACCGTTTTCTGGCGCTTGATCAGCTCAAGTGTAGTGGCAAGCAGGGTGCCGAAGCGCGAGCGCAAAACCGCGCGCTCGCCCGGTTCGCCGCCGTAGAGCGCGATGCTCTCGGCATTCTCGCGCACCCGGATCAGGCCGTAGCGGAAATCGGCCTCGACCTTTTGCACCCGGTTGTTGATGTTGATCAGGGGCTTGCCGATCCAGTGGATCAGCCACGAGCCGGCGAACGCATACAGCACCGCGGTCCACACCATGTAACCGGGAATCGAGATCCGGGTGCCGCCGACGGTGAACGCCAGCGGGCCGGACACGCCCCACAGAATCGACAGGAAGGCCGCCAGAGTGACCACCGAGCCCAGCAGACCCATGGTCAACTCGACGGTTTTTTCGGTGACCGCGCGCACATCCTCGGCGATGCGCTGGTCGGGGTTGTCGGTGGCGCGGTGGAACAGCTCCACCTTGTAGTAGGCGCGCTGTGCCAGCCAGCGGTCGAGGTAGCGGCCGGTCAGCCATTCGCGCCAGCGCAGCTCGAGCAATTGCGTGAGATAGAACTTGTAGACCGCGACTACGATGAAGAAGAAAGCCAGGTAGGAAAAGCGCAGCAACTGTGCCTTGAACTCGGCGAAATCCTTTTGCTCCAGCGCGTTGTAGAAGTCGCGATTGAATTCGTTGAGCAGCACGTCCACATAAACCGCGATCAGGTTGAGCGACACCACCGCGGCCAGGAAGCCGAGCGCGACGCTGCGCTGGTTACTGGCGAAGTAGGGCCTGATCAAGCGCCACAGGCGCGGCGCGAAAGGCGTGGATGTCTGCATGGCAGGTGGGGTCATGGTGCTCGGAAGGGCTGGTTGCGCTGGTTCGGGAAGATACCTGTATCACCCTTGCAAGGGCGGCTCGCGCCGCGCCTGCAGCTCAGGGTTGTTGCCCCTGCAGCGTGAACGCGGCGCGTTGATCGAGCGCCAACGCGGCTTTCAAGGCGGGCATCACCGCGCGCAACCGCTCGGCAAGCTGCCATGGCGGGTTGAAGACGAATACGCCGCTGCCGAACAGGCCAAGGCCGTTGGCCGGTGGCGCCATCACGCTAAGCGACACATGCAGCCAGTTGGCTCCGGCCAGGCGCTGTAGCTGCTCCGGCAGGCGGCTCGATTCGTGCCGCCGCACCTGCGGGTACCAGACGGCATAGACCCCGGTGGCGAAGCGTTGCAGGGCTTCGCGCATCATGCTGACCACGCGCGCATAGTCGCTCTTGTCTTCGTAGGAAGGATCGATCAGCACCAGTGCCCGCCGCGACGCCGGCGGCAACACCGATTTCAGGCTGGCAAAGCCGTCTTGGTGGCGTACCGACACACGCCGACCCGCTTCACGAAAGTAGTCCTGCAAGGCCCCTGCCTCGGTCGGGTGCAGTTCGAACAGGCGCAGCCGGTCCTGCGCTCGCATCATCTGCAGGGCAAGCTGTGGAGAGCCGGGGTAGCGGCGCAAGCCGGGGTCGGGGTTGGCGGCCTCGATTTGCGCAAGATAGTCCGCCAGCGCGCCGGGCAAGTCGCGACGCTGCCACAGCCGGGCGATGCCGGTTGCGAATTCCGCGGTCTTGTCGGCATAGCTGCCGGCTTCCAGCGAATAGCAGCCAGCGCCGGCATGCGTATCGACCACGGTGTAGGGCGTGTCCTTGGCGCCCATGTGCGACAACAACTGCACCAGCACCAGATGCTTGAGTACGTCGGCATGATTGCCGGCGTGAAAGCCGTGGCGATAGCTGAACATCGGGGCGGAAAACGCGGACCGGCGGCCTATTCCGGCTGGGTGCCGGAGTCCCTTGTCACGTTGGCATATTTGGTGATGTCGGTGCCGCCGCCGGGCGGGAACGGCACCACGATGCGCACCGGCTTGGCTGGATACGCCTGGCCGAACGCGGCACCGTGCAGGCAGGCAATGGCGGCCGTGCTCGCTAAGAAAAGTCGGCGCATCATCAATTCTTCTCCAGTGTAGTGCCGGCCGCTCAGGTCGCGCCGGCGTTGGGCGCGCTGGCGCGATCGAGCAGCGCCAAATCTTCCTGCTCCAGCCTAAGCCGGGTGGCCTCGACCAAGTCATGCAATTGATCCAGGCTGGTGGCGCTGGCGATCGGTGCGGTCACGCCTGGGCGTGCCATCAGCCAGGCCAGGGCCACGCGTGTCGGGTTGGCGCGATGGCGTGCGGCGATTCTGTCGAGTGCCGCCAGAATCGCCAGGCCGCGAGCGTCGAGATAGCTTGCGGCGCGGGCGCCGCGCGGGCTTTTTCCGGCATCGGCGGCGCTGCGGTACTTGCCGGTCAAGAACCCGCTGGCCAACGAGTAATAGCCGATCACCCCGATGTTGCGTTGACGACACAGGGGTTCAAGCGCGGATTCATAGGCGGCGCGGTTGTAGAGGCTGTATTCGGGCTGCAGGCTGACATAGGCCGGCAGCCGGTTCGCGCGGCTCACCGCCAGCGCCTCGCGCAGGCGCTCCGCGCTGTAGTTCGATGCGCCGATATGGCGCACCTTGCCCTGCCTGATCAGGTCGCCGTAGGTTGCCAGCGTCTCTTCAAGCGGGGTCGTGCCGTCGTCGGTGTGCGACTGGTACAGGTCGATGTAGTCGGTCTTGAGCCGTCTGAGCGAGTCGTCGACCGATTTCATGATGTGGGGGCGCGACAGTCCTTTGCGGCCCGGGCCCATTTCCATTCCCACCTTGGTGGCGATCACCAGTGTGTGCCGGCCGCGCGTTCGGGCGTTGTGCTTCAACCACTGGCCGATCAGGGTCTCGGATTCGCCGCCCTGGTTGCCAGGCGCCCATTTCGAATAGACGTCGGCGCTGTCGATGAAATTGCAGCCCGCTTCGGCCAAGGCATCGAGCAGCTTGAACGAGGTGGGCAAGTCGGCGGTCCAGCCGAACACATTGCCACCGAAACAAATAGGAGGAACTTCCAGGTTCGAACTGCCGAGTTTGCGCTTTTGCATGGAGCGTGAAGTCGCGCCTCGATACGCGCGTGTGATTGGGAGATTGCGGAGCATACCCGTTTGGCGCCTTGCGCTGGCTGGCGCGGCTATGTACAGGCCACCGCACATGCGGCTGGCAGGCAGCGCGCCCCACGGCCAAGGCGGACAGGCAGCGGCGCAAAGGGCGTTTTGCCCGCCACGTTGTAGGAAGGCTGCGCACGCTTGTAGGGAAGCGCCTTGCACGGCTGGTACCGGGAATTACCCGGCGCCACGCGCGCGCTCGGCTGCGGCGCAGCACGCCCCACGCCTGAAGGCACCCTGATTCCTACAGGGCCTGTAGGAATTTGCCCTACACGCGAATGAGACCCAGCCTGACAGCATCCTGAACGCTATGCCAATATCATGCTTTCAACACGACTTAACGGACGAACAAGGTTCCAGTCAAGGTCTATTTCAGGGTTTAAAGAGTTTTAACTTTCGAGAGGGGTTTCCAACATGCAATCGCGCGATGCCACACAAGCAGTGATGAACCGGATACTAGGATCGCTTTCGAAATCCGCTGAACCGGCGGGTGGCGTGCGCATGCCCGAGGAACGCATGCCGTTTCGCATCAAGCTGGTGCAGAACGAGAACGAACTGGAGCGCGCCGTGAGCATTCGGCATGCCGCTTACGCCCGCCATGTGCCGACCTTCGCTGCCACGCTGACCCGCCCGGAGGCCTATGATTTCGAAGACGGCGCCGTGATTTTGCTGGCGGAATCGAAGTTGGACGGCTCACCAATCGGCACCATGCGCATCAAGACCAACCGCCATGCCCCGCTGGGGCTGGAGAAATCGGTGAAACTGCCCGAATGGCTTGAGTACACCTCGATCGCCGAAGCCACTCGCCTGGGCATCGCCACCGGCCGCATGGGCATGGTTGTCAAGACCATGCTGTTCAAGGCCTTCTACCAGTACTGCCTGCAAACCGGCATTGAGTGGATGGTGATCACCGCCCGTGCGCCGCTTGACCGCCAATACGAGGATCTGTTGCTCGAAGACGTGTATCCGGACGGCGGTTTCATCCCGATGCGTCATATCGGTGACATGCCGCATCGCGTGATGGCGCTGGACGTGATCAACGCCCGTGCGAAATGGACCGAAGCGCGCCACCCATTGCTCGGATTCATGTGCGACACGCTGCACCCCGACATCGATCTGAGCGGGACCGAAGGCTACACCCTGCGCGCCCCGGCGCTGCCGGTCGCGCAACCGGCGGCGATGCTGATGTAAGCACGCCGGCCGGTCTGGCGGCGGGCTTTCGAGGGCGGGCGCCTCGTTGCGCACCGCCGGCATGCCGCGCGCGCCTGTCGGTCGCCGAAGTCATCACGATTTGTGAACTGGCGGCAGTGCCGGCGACGATGCCGGCCATTGAGTTGTTATCCTGGCGTTGTTCCGGGCGCACCTATCCCGGCGAAAGGTTACATTGCAGTATTGACCACTACGCTGCGACCAGGACCAAGTCGAGTGCGCGAAAATCACGCAAACATGACAAATGCAAATTCCCTGACCTCGGGCTGGATGCAAGCCGCGAATCGGGGAATCGAGCAACTTTTGTATCGGTTCGGCCTGTTCGCGGTGCCGATCATGATCGGCTTTGTCACGCTCATCGCATTAGCGCTGTGGGGCAGCCAGTACCTTTCGGGCAGTGGCGCGCCGCTCGACATGCGCTTTGCCCACGAGTCTGGCGAAGCGCTCACGCCGGTCGAAGCAAAGCGCCGCCTCACCCAGGCGCTGGCGGTGCGCCATTACGATACGCGCCTGTCCGAAACGCCGGTGTGGGTCGGCTTCAAGATGCCCGGCGCCGAAGCCGGCGTGCCCGCGGTCGTTGAATTGCCGTCCCGGCATGCGGTTGAGGTCGCGTGTTGGGATGGTGCAACGCTGGCGCCGCTCGGTTCGGCGACTCGCCACCAGGCAAGCGGGGGTGTGCGCGAGATCAAGGCCGGTTTTGCCGTTGCCGTAACGCCAGCCGATACCGCGAACGATGTGCTGTGCAAGATCCGCTCGTCGGGACCGGCGCGGATTTCGCTGCTGGGATGGTCCGCTCCCGATCTGGCGATCTCGGCGCAGAAGTTTCATCGCAATTCCGGATTGGTCGATGGCGGCCTGCTGTTGCTTGCCATGTTCATGCTGATGACCGCCCTCATCAGCCGTGAGTGGATTTACGTGCTGTTCGCGGCCTGGCTGGTGGCCAATCTCAGGATGGCGGCAATCTCGGCCGGATGGGATGGCCAATGGCTGGAACGGGTGATTCCGGATGCCTGGGCGTTCGAAGTCAAGAAGCTGTCGATGGCGGCGTTCTATGCCCTGACCTACACCCTGTTCTCGCGTCTGTTCATCGATGACATCAAGCGCGTCGGTTATCGTCCCTTGCTGCTGATGGCGCAATGGTCCTGCGTGCTGGTCCTGGTGTTGGCGCCGTTCCTCTCGTACGCCAATTTCCTGCCTTACCTGTGGGCCACCACGGTGATCGGGATTTCGACATTGCTGTTTTTTCTGGCGCGCATTGTGCTGGTGACGCGTTCCAAAGTCGCGGTCTGGTACAGCGCGGCGCTCGGCATAACGTTGTTCGCGAGTTTTTTCGAAGTCGTTGCCGCTTCGCTCGGTTTCAAGAGCCTGATCGGGGTTTTCAATGCGGTTACCGCCGCGCTTTCCTCGAGCCTGATCGCGGCGATGGCGATCGCCGAGCAATTGCGCCAGGAGCGTGATCAGCGCGTGAAAGCGCAGGCGGCGCTGCGCAGCACCTATGAGGCCATGCCGATTGGACTCTTCACCCTGGATACCAACGGCAATCTGGTGCGTGGCAACCCCGCCCTGCTCGACATGTTGGGCATCGGGTCGGGCGAGGGCAATCGGCACTGGAACACCTATTTCGAGGAGGGCGCGTGGCCACGCCTGCAGGAAATGGTCAAGGGGGCTGCGCAACAGGAGATCGAGATCAGTGGCTGCAATAGCGGCGTGGCCAACGCGACGGGGGCTTCCAGTGACAAACGCTTTCTGGTCAAGGCAACGCTTGCCAACGACAGAATCGAGGGCTCACTCCAGGACGTCACCGAAAAATCGAAAGCCTCGGCACAATTGCGTTTTCTCGCCGAAAACGATCCATTGACCGGTGTGCTCAATCGCCGCGGCGTCGAATTGGCGCTGGGCGATGCGCTGGCCGGCCTGGCGACAGGCCAACCTCTGGCGCTGGCCTATCTCGATCTCGATCGTTTCAAGCTGATCAACGACTTGTACGGGCATGGAGCGGGCGACGAGGTATTGATCCAGGTATGCGAGCGGGTCCAGGAAATGTTGAGCCACGGGCAACGCGTCGGCCGTGTCGGCGGCGATGAATTCGTGATTGTGCTGCCGGGTACGCCGATTCAGTCCGCGGCCTGGTCGTGTCGCGGTGTGATCGAGCGCATCGGCACCCAGCCCTACCGCATCGGCGACAAGGCGTTTCAAGTGCGTGGTTCGATCGGTCTGGTCGAGGTGGCCGCCGGCACCTCGGCCAAGGATGCGATCTCGGCCGCCGACCGCGCCTGCCGGGAGGCAAAATCGGGCTCGGGCGACGGCATGGTGGTGTACGAAAAAAATGCCGCCGCATTCCGCCAGCGCGAGGCGGAACTGCGCCTGATCGAGCGCCTTGGCTCGTCGAGCGCGCACGAGGGGCTGTTCCTCGAGATGCAACCCATCATGTCCCTGCAGTCGCCGCATGACTCGCTCAACTTCGAAGTGCTGTTGCGCATGCGCGAGGCCGACGATACCGTGGTGTCGGCGGCATCGATCATTTCGGTGGCCGAAAACAACGGCCGCATCGGTGTCATCGATCGCTGGGTACTGGCAACGGTGCTGGCGTGGATCGACGCCAACTACGACCGTTTGAAGCGCACCCAGTTCATCTGCATGAACCTGTCAGGCGCGTCGCTCAATGACGAACGCTTCATCCATGATGCTTTCGCTTTGCTTGCCCAGTATGTGCATGCGGCCGGCCGCTTGTGTATCGAGATCACTGAAAGCGTCGCACTGCATGACCTGGAGAATACCCGCCGCTTCATCGATCGCGTGCGTGGCTATGGCGCCAAGATCGCGCTCGACGATTTTGGTGCCGGCTATACCTCGTTCTCGTATCTGAAGGAGCTGCCGGCCGACGTGCTCAAGATCGACGGCAATTTCATCGTGGGCGTGAATTCCCATCCGTCGAACCTGGCGATTGTCGAGGCCATCGTCAGCCTCGCCCGCAACCTTGGCATGAAGACCATCGCCGAATGGGTGGAGGACCGACCCACGCTCGAAGCGCTGGCGGAGGTCGGCGTCGACTACGTGCAGGGCTATGCGGTGGCGCGGCCGCAGTCGCCGACCCGCTTGCTGGCGGCGGCCTCGTCAGCCAGCTTCATCACCGACGAGCGCTTGCTGCAGTTCGTGCGCACCCTGCACGGCGCAGATCGCAGTCTCGAGTTGTGGGATCAGCTGGAGGCCGTGCGGCCGGGCGGCTTGCACTGATCGTACGGCCTGCGTGTTGCGCAGCGCCACGCAGGCCGTTCGCCGTGGCGCGACATGTCGCGGGCGGTGGATCGTTTCAAGGCTTCCGCGCGCCGCCGCTTGCGGCTGAACGCCGGACGTACAATCCGCGCTGCGTATTTTCAAGGCCGAAGGCAATCGCGATGAATCCGGTACCGGTAATCGCCATCGACGGCCCCTCTGCCTCGGGCAAGGGTACGGTGGCCCAGCGGGTGGCGGCCCGGCTCGGTTACCGCTATCTTGACAGCGGTGCCATCTATCGTGCGGCCGCGGTTGCCGCCACGCGCGCGGGCATCGGGCTTGACAATTTGCCCGCCTGTGAGGCCGCGCTTGCGGCCTGTGCGGCGGGCATGAAGTTACGCTTCGACGGCGACCGGGTATGGCTGGATGGCACCGATATCAGCGCGGCAGTACGTTTGGAGGCTGGGGGGCGCGATGCCTCGAGGATCGCCGCGCTGCCGGCCTTGCGCGCCGCGTTGCTCAAGCGCCAGCGCGATTTTCGCATCATGCCCGGGCTGGTGGCCGACGGTCGCGACATGGCCTCGGTGGTCTTCCCGGACGCGGCTCTCAAGGTATTTCTGACTGCGGATGTGGCTGAACGGGCGCGTCGGCGAACCGCGCAACTGAGCCCCGCGACAGGCTTGCCGAAATCACCTAAAGGATTGATGGAAAAAGAAAATAATGCTACTATTCGCGCCCCTTTTGATGCTGTTCTGGCGGATCTGGCGGATCGCGACAGGCGTGATGCGGTGCGATCGGCCGCGCCGCTTTTGCAAGTAGCCGGTGCGCGACTGCTCGATACGAGCGCGATGTCCATAGATACTGCGGTCGATACAGTGCTGGCGTGGTATCGCGACGCTGTGGACGGTGGCTCAGGGGGAAAATGAAGTGAAGCAAGGGGGTGCTGACTATTCCTCAAGTCGGTTCCTATTTAAACCAACTCCCTGTCGCCGGCCTCAAGCGGGCAAGCGCGGCACGGACCAACCAGCAGGCCTTCCTCAATGTCCCTTACCCAACAAGCCGCTAGCGTGGCTAACGAATCCTTTGCCGCCCTGTTTGAAGAATCCCTGAGTCGTCAGGAGATGCGTGCAGGCGAAGTCATCACCGCCGAGGTGGTGCGCGTCGACTACAACTTCGTGGTTGTCAACGCGGGCCTCAAGTCCGAGAGCTACATTCCTCTCGAAGAATTCAAGAATGATTCCGGTGAATTGTCAGTCAAGGCCGGCGATTTCGTCTCGGTCGCCATCGACTCGCTGGAAAACGGTTTTGGCGAAACCCTGCTTTCACGCGACAAGGCCAAGCGCCTGTCGGCGTGGATGGATCTGGAAAAGGCGCTCGAATCGGGCGAACTGGTCACCGGTGTGATCACCGGCAAGGTCAAGGGCGGTCTGACGGTAATGACCAACGGCATCCGCGCGTTCCTGCCGGGTTCGCTGGTCGACACGCGGCCGGTCAAGGACACCACGCCCTTCGAGGGCAAGACCATGGAATTCAAGGTCATCAAGCTCGACAAGAAGCGCAACAACGTGGTCGTATCGCGTCGCGCAGTGCTTGAGGCCACGCAGGGCGAGGAACGCGCCAAGCTGATGCAGACCCTGGCCGAAGGCGCCATCGTCAAGGGCATCGTCAAGAACATCACCGACTACGGCGCGTTCGTCGACCTGGGCGGCATCGACGGCCTGTTGCACATCACCGACCTGGCCTGGCGGCGGGTGCGCCATCCGTCCGAGGTGCTCGCGGTGGGCGATGAAATCACCGCCAAGATCCTCAAGTTCGACCAGGAAAAGAACCGGGTGTCGCTGGGCGTGAAGCAGCTGGGCGAGGATCCTTGGGTCGGCATCGGCAGGCGTTATCCGCAGGGCACGCGCCTGTTCGGCAAGGTCACCAACCTGACCGACTACGGTTCGTTCGTGGAAGTCGAATCCGGGATAGAAGGCCTGGTGCACGTGTCGGAAATGGATTGGACCAACAAGAACGTGCATCCGTCGAAGGTGGTCGCCCTGGGCGATGAAGTCGAAGTCATGATCCTGGAGATCGATGAAGATCGGCGCCGTATTTCCCTGGGCATGAAGCAGTGCATGCCCAATCCATGGGAAGACTTCTCGATGAACCACAAGAAGAACGACAAGGTGCGCGGCGCCATCAAGTCGATCACCGATTTCGGTGTGTTCATCGGCTTGCCGGGCGGCATCGACGGCCTGGTGCATTTGTCCGACCTGTCCTGGTCGCTGACCGGTGAAGAGGCGGTCAAGAACTTCAAGAAAGGTGACGAAGTGGAAGCGACCGTGCTGGCAATCGACGTCGAGCGCGAGCGCATTTCGCTGGGCATCAAGCAGCTCGATGGCGACCCCTGGACCAGCTTCGTGGCAGTCAACGACAAGGGTGCAGTGGTCAACGGTCGCGTCAAGAGTGTCGACGCCAAGGGCGCCGTGGTGATGCTGGCCGACGATGTCGAGGCGTATCTGCGTGCGTCCGAGATTTCGCGCGACCGCGTGCAAGATGCCAGCACCCTGCTCAAGGAAGGCGACACGGTAGAGGCGGTCATCATCAATGTCGACCGCAAGAATCGCAACATCAACCTCTCTGTCAAGGCCCGCGACTCGGTAGAGGAGCGCGACGTGATGGCGAGGGTGCAGGCCGATGCGGGCAATGCGGCAACCGGGACGACCAACCTGGGGGCCTTGCTGAAGGCCAAGATGGACCAGAAGTAGGCCACAAGTCCACCCACCGGCATGACCAAATCGGACCTGATCGCGCGCCTGGCCGCGCGTTACCCGCAGCTTGTTGCGAAGGACGCTGACTTCGCCGTCAAGACCATTCTCGACGCCATGGCCGAAAGCCTGGCTCGCGGGCAACGGATCGAGATTCGCGGATTCGGCAGCTTCGGGCTGAACTACCGGCCGCCGCGGGTCGGGCGCAATCCGAAGTCGGGCGAAAAGGTGCACGTGCCGGAGAAGCACGTGCCGCATTTCAAGGCCGGCAAGGAACTGCGTGATCGCGTCGATGCGCGTTTGAACGACGAAGCGCAGGCGCGAGCGTCTCTGGCCAGCCGGGCAGCGGCGGCGCCGATGGCGGCGGCGGGCAATTGACCGCACGGTGGAAGACAGAACCTGATGCGGCACGCGAGTGCCGTTTTTTTTGGCGCGCGCGGCCGCCCGACTAGGACCGCGCGCGCAGGCGGTGCCAAAGGGGGCTGGCCATGGGATATCTGACCTGGACGTTGCGTTTTTTCCTGCTGCTGGTTTTTTTCCTGTTCGCGCAAAAGAACTTTGAAATGGCGCTGCTGCGTTTTTATTTCGATCTTGAGTGGCGCGCTCCCTTGATTCTAATGTTGCTGGTGTTCTTCTTTCTGGGCGTGCTGCTGACGCTGCTTGCCTTGCTGCCGCGGCTGTTGCGCCAGCGGCGCGAGACCGCGACGCCGGCGCGGCCTGCGGCCGCTTCGGCCACCCATGAGCCGGTGGCGCCGCGCGACATGTTGCGCTAACCGGCAGGCGAGTCTCGCAAGCATGGAAATCGACATCTGGTGGCTATTGGGGTTGCCACTCTTCTTCGGGCTCGGCTGGGCCGCTGCCAGGGTCGACATCCGGCATCTGGTATCGCAATCGAAGGCATTGCCAAGCTCGTATTTCCGTGGCCTGAATTTCCTGCTCAACGAGCAGCCGGACAAGGCCATTGATGCCTTTGTCGAAGTCGTCAAGGTCGATCCGGAAACCATCGAGCTGCATTTCGCGCTGGGCAACCTGTTCCGCCGTCGCGGCGAGATCGAGCGCGCGATCCGCATGCATTCAAACCTCGTCAACCGTCCGGATCTGGATGAATCCGACCGCCTGCGCGCGGTGTTCGAACTGGGCCAGGATTACTTGAAGAGCGGCTTGCTCGATCGCGCTGAAGATGCCTTGGGCAAGCTTGCGGGGTCGGCCTATGCCGCGCGCGCGCGGGTTCACCTGCTGGAAATCTACCAGCTGGAAAAGGATTGGGACAAGGCCATTGCTGCGGCGAGGCAGATCGAAGCCGAATCGGGCGATTCGCGTCAGATCGAGATTGCCCAATTCCATTGCGAACTTGCCGCACGGCTGCTGTCACAATCGCAGCCGGATGGGGCGCGCGAACAGGCGACTTTGGCAATCAAGGCTAATCGCAAGGCAGTGCGCGCAACCATGATCATAGGCGACATCGAGGCCGGTGGCGGACGACACGCCACTGCGATCGACCATTGGTGCCGGATCGAATCGCAGGATCCGCAGTTTCTTGCATTGGTGGGAACGCGCCTGATTGAAAGCCACCGCGCCTTGAACACGACACGCGAAGGGCTGACACTGCTTGCCGGCTATCTGGATCGCTACCCCTCTCTCGATCTGCTCGATCTGGTATTCGACCTGAAGGTCGAGCTGGAAGGGGCGGAGCCTGCTTACCGGCTGGTGCGCGACGAATTGCGCCGCAACCAGACCATGCTGGGCCTGGACAAGTTGCTGGAAGCACAGTTGATGCTGGCACCGGCCGAGCGCCAGAGCGACCTGCAATTGGTGAAGAATCTGGTGCATGCGCATACCCGCATGCTGACCCGTTACACATGCGAAAATTGTGGTTTCAAGGCGCGACAGTTTTTCTGGCATTGCCCTGGCTGCGGTGGTTGGGAGACCTATCCACCCAGGCGCACCGAGGAATTCAAGCTGGCAGGCTGACCGGTCGCCCTCGCCGGGGTGCGGCTTTGACATTGGCATTCTCAGGGAGTTTTGGATGAAGATCACGATGATCGGAACCGGCTATGTCGGCCTGGTGACTGGCGCGTGTTTTGCTGAAGTGGGCAACGATGTGCTTTGCCTGGACGTGGACGCGGAGAAAATCCGCGTACTCAACGAAGGCGGCATTCCGATTTTCGAGCCGGGCTTGAAGGAAATGGTGGCGCGCAATCGTGCCGCCGGCAGGATTCGCTTCACCACCGACGTGGCCGAAGCGGTGGCGTATGGCGACATCCAGTTCATCGCCGTGGGCACCCCTGCGGACGAGGATGGCGCGGCCGACCTCAAATACGTGACGGCCGCTGCGCGCAACATCGGGCGCCACATGGCCAACCCCAAGGTGGTGGTCGACAAGTCGACCGTACCGGTGGGCACCGCCGACCGCGTGCGCGCGGCGATCGCCGAGGAGCTTGCGAAGCGTGGTGTGTCCCTGGAGTACTCGGTGGTTTCGAACCCCGAATTCCTCAAGGAAGGCGCGGCGGTTGATGATTTCATGAAGCCTGACCGGGTCGTGATCGGCGCCGACGACGAGCGCGCGCGTGCGGCGATGCGTGCCCTCTATGCGCCGTTCCAGCGCAACCACGAGCGCATGATCTTCATGGACATTCGTTCGGCCGAGCTGACCAAATATGCCGCCAACGCCATGCTGGCGACGCGCATTTCGTTCATGAACGAGATCGCCAATCTGGCGGAACGGCTTGGCGCCGACATCGAACTGGTGCGCCAGGGTATCGGCTCGGACCCGCGCATCGGCTATCACTTCCTCTATGCCGGCTGTGGCTATGGCGGTTCCTGCTTTCCCAAGGATGTACAGGCCCTGCAGCGCACCGCCAACGAAGCCGGATTGGGGTCGCGCATTCTTGACGCGGTCGAAGCGGTCAACGATGACCAGAAGCGTGTGCTGGGGGCGAAGATCGTCAAGCGTTTCGGGCCGGACTTGAGCGGCAAGCGCTTTGCCGTGTGGGGCCTGGCCTTCAAGCCGAACACCGACGACATGCGCGAAGCGCCGGCGCTGGAACTGCTGCGCGAACTGCTCCTGCGCGGCGCCAGCGTCACCACCTATGATCCGGTGGCGATGCACGAGGCGCAGCGCATCCTCGGGGACGACCCGCGCATCGGCTATGCCGACAATCCCATGCACGCGATCGAAGGCGCCGAGGCGCTGGTGATCGTGACCGAATGGAAGGAGTTTCGCAGCCCGGATTTCGCGCGCTTGAAGCAGCAACTCAAGACCCCGGCGATTTTCGACGGTCGCAATCTGTATGACCCGCTGATGGTGCGCCAACTGGGCTTCGAGTACTACCCGATGGGACGCCCCGAACTCAAGCGCGGTGGCGCGACGGTTCCGGGCAGGCAGGCGGTTTGAGCGGGCGTGGCACAGGTGACTCGTTGTTGCACGCAAGCTGCGGCAGGCGCGCTCAGGCATTTGCGCAAACCATTTGGAGGCGCATGTGACGCCGCGTGAAGCTGCCGCCGCCGCGCGCATCCTGATTGTGGGCGACGTGATGCTCGACCGTTACTGGTTCGGCGAGGTACATCGCATCAGTCCGGAAGCGCCGGTGCCGGTGGTCAAGGTCGAGCGCAGTGACGAACGCTTGGGCGGCGCTGCCAACGTGGCGCGCAACGCCGCCGCCCTGGGCGCGCAGGTGACCCTGCTTTCCGTGGTCGGCGATGACGAGCCCGGCAATGTGATCCGTGCGTTGCTCGAAGCCGCCGGCATTCGTGCGGCGCTGCATGTGGATTCGCGCTACAAGACCACCATAAAGTTGCGGGTGATCGGGCGCCAGCAACAGTTGTTGCGCATCGATTTTGAAGAGATGCCCAGTCACGAGGTGCTGACCGGAAAGCTCGATGAATTCAAGCGCCTGTTGGCCGAAGTCGACATCGTGATCCTGTCGGATTATGGCAAGGGCGGGCTTACGCATATTGCCGAGATGATTGCCGCCGCCGCCAGCGCCGGCAAGAAGATATTGGTCGATCCAAAGGGCACCGACTATGAGCGCTACAAGGGGGCCAGCATGATCACGCCCAACCGTGCCGAGCTGGCGCAGGTGGTGGGCAGTTGGACCTCCGAAGCTGATCTGGCGGCTCGAGCCGGCACTCTGCGCGCAAGTCTGGCGCTCGAGGCCTTGCTGCTGACCCGGTCGGAAGAGGGGATGACCCTGTTTTTGCCGGACAGGACGGTCCACATGCCGGCGCAGGCGCGCGAGGTCTTTGATGTCTCCGGTGCGGGCGATACGGTGATTGCGACGCTGGGTGTACTGCTCGGCGGCGCGCTGCCGCTGGACCAGGCCGCTGCCATCGCCAATCGGGCAGGCGGCATCGTGGTCGGCAAGCTCGGCACTGCGGTGGTCACGCCCGAAGAGCTGTTCGGCTGACCCTCAGCATCACACATTCGCGGATCACGCCCGCATCGTTTCAGGCTCCACTATCGACAAATGCAAGCGCACTGATGAAAACACGCCTCGCGCGGCCTGTCGTGTTTATTTGGTAACGGGCAACACTCAATTAAGCAGGCGCAACCGGGAACAAGTTCATGGGTTACTACATTGTCACCGGCGCGGCCGGCTTCATCGGATCGAATCTGGTCAAGGGACTCAACCAGCGCGGTGTGCATGACATCATCGCCGTCGACAACCTGACGCAATCGTCCAAGTTTCCCAATCTGGTGGATTGCGAGATCGCCGATTACTTCGACAAGCAGGCGTTTCTCGAGCGACTCGCAGCCGGCGCGTGGGAGGGCGAGATCGAGGCTATCCTGCATCAGGGCGCCTGTTCAGACACCATGGAGGCCGATGGCCGTTACATGATGGAGAACAACTACCGCTACTCGGTAGCGCTGCTCGACTATTGCGCTGAAGAAGCGGTGCCGTTGCTGTATGCATCGTCGGCGGCGGTTTACGGCGGCGGAAGGGTGTTTCGCGAGGACCGCGCCTGTGAGCGCCCGCTCAACGTCTACGGCTACTCCAAGTTCCTGTTCGACCAAGTGGTACGACGCAAGCTCGACGATGCGAGCGCGCAAATCGCCGGTTTTCGTTACTTCAATGTTTACGGTCCGGGCGAAGCCCACAAAGGGCGCATGGCGTCGGTGGCCCTGCACAACTACAACCAGTACCGCGAACACGGTTGCGTGCGCCTGTTCGGCGCCCATGACGGTTACGCCGCCGGCTTGCAGGCGCGTGACTTCGTGTCGGTCGAGGACGTGGTCAAGGTCAACATGTTTTTCCTCGAGCGGCCCGAGGCTTCGGGAATATTCAATCTGGGCACCGGCCGCTCGCAGCCCTTCAACGACGTCGCCTGCGCCGCCATCAACGCCTGCCGTGCGGTCGCGGGCGAAACTGCGCTCACCCTGGCGGAGATTCTTCAGCGGAAGCTGATCGAGTACATCGATTTTCCCGAGGCGCTCAAGGGCAAGTACCAGAGCTTTACCCAGGCCGATATCGCGGCCCTGCGGGCGGTCGGCTACGGCGCGCCCTTTCTCACGGTCGAACAAGGCGTCGCACGTTATCTGGAGGCTCTTTCCAAAGTCGCGGACTGAAGTCAACCGGCCGATCGTGGCCGGCGTTAATCGAAGCAGAACGCGGGCAACGGGCTCGCTTCGACAAACTCTGGAGGCATTTCGATGAAGAAGATCCTGTTGGCGCTGGTGGCTTTTTTCATGACCGTCGGCATGGCATTTGCCGCGGTCGACATCAATTCGGCTGACGAAAAAGGCCTGGACGCGATCAAGGGTGTGGGGCCTGCCAAGGCCAAGTTGATTGTGGATGAACGCAAGAAAAACGGTCCTTACAAAAGCTTGGACGACCTCGCGGCACGGGTCAAGGGGATTGGCGAGAAGACCGTTGCCGGCTGGAAAAAAGATGGTTCGGTGACCACAAGCGGCGGCAGCACGCCGGCCAAGGCCGAGGCGAAGAAGGATGCGCCCAAGGCTGAAATGAAGAAAGACGCCAAGGACGCGCCCAAAGCTGAGATGAAGAAAGACACCAAGGAAGCGCCCAAAGCTGACGCCAAGAAGTGATGTTGCAGGCGGCTTTGCCGCCGCAATATCCGGCCTGATCGATGTGCGCTGAGCGCCCCTCGATCAGGCCGGCATCGACCCCGCTTTCGCGGGGTCTTTGCGTTCCTGGGATGGGTTCGGACAGTACAATTCATGTTCTTTCCCGACTTGTGCTGCTCGCATGTACGCATCTCTTGACGCCACCATTGGCAACACCCCGCTGGTTTTGCTCAAGCGCGTTCCCGGCGAGGCCCAGGCGCGGCGCGGCAATCTGATCCTGGGCAAGCTCGAAGGCAACAATCCGGCCGGGTCAGTCAAGGACCGGCCGGCGTATTCGATGATCATGCGGGCCCAGGAGCGTGGCGAGATCTCGCCCGGCGACACGCTGATCGAGGCCACCTCGGGCAATACCGGTATCGCGCTGGCGATGGTGGCGGCCATGCGCGGTTATCGCATGATCCTGATCATGCCTGACAACCTGTCGCAGGAACGGCGCCAGAGCATGCGTGCCTACGGCGCCGAGCTGATCCTGACGCCGGCCGCGCAAGGCGGCATGGAATATGCGCGCGATCTGGCGCAGACCATGGAGCGCGCAGGCAAGGGCCGCATCCTCGATCAGTTCGCCAACCCCGACAATCCGCGCGCCCACTATGAAACCACCGGCCCGGAGATCTGGCGCGACACCGGCGGGCGCATCACCCATTTCGTCTCAGCCATGGGCACCACCGGCACCATCATGGGGGTGTCGCGCTTTTTGAAGGAGCAAAGCGCGGCCGTCGAGATCGTCGGCTGCCAGCCCAGCGAAGGCTCGCAGATTCCCGGCATCCGCAAATGGCCGGAGGCCTATTTGCCGCGCATCTATGAGCGCGCACGCGTCGACCGCCTTGAATCCGTGAGTCAGGCCGACGCTGAAGCCATGTGCCGCCGTCTGGCGGCCGAAGAGGGTATCTGCTGCGGGCCGTCGGCCGCCGGTGCCTGCGTGGTGGCGCACCGGGTGGCCGATCAGGTCGAGAACGCGACGATCGTGTTCATCGTTTGTGACCGCGGCGATCGTTACCTCTCGACCGGGCTTTTTCCGGCATAGGTGCCGGCCCATTGACAGAACCGGGGCGGCCGCCGGCCGCCTGGCCGAAGCGAGCCTGGCCCTGTGCTGCCCTCAGCCCTTGTTCCTCCGATCTGCTCCCGAACCATTGCGGCGGGCCGGTAGGGTATCTCTCGGGTATCTCTCGGACCAGGCTCTGGGTGCGGATTGGTGCTATTGCGCTCGCTGGCCGCGCCGTGCGCGCACCGCCTCGGCCAGGCCCAGCACGCTCATGGCGTAAAAGCTGGAGCGGTTGTAGCGCGTGATGACATAAAAATTGGCCAGCCCGATCCAGTATTCGGCGGCTTCGTCCGGCGTGACCAGGTCGATCAGCGCAGTGCGCGTGTCCGGCGGCAGCCCCTGCTGGGCCAGGCCGGCCGAGACCACGCCGTAGCGCGCAAGCTCGGATATCGGCACCGAGGGCAGGATGTCACGCGCCAGAAACTCGCGGAAGGCCGCGCCTTCGACCCTGGCGGCGAAGGCGATGGGCGCATCGGCCACCCAGCCGTGGCCCTTGAGAAAACTGGCGATGCTGCCGATCGAATCGATGAAGCTTTCGCGCAGGTCGATACGGCCGTCGCCATCGAAATCGACCGCCCAGTTGCGCCATGACGAGGGCATGAACTGCGGTATGCCGATGGCGCCGGCATATGAGCCGCGCACGCTGAAGACATCGATATCGTGTTCGCGCGCAAACAGCAGGTAGTTCTCCAGTTCGGAGCGAAAGTAGGCGGCACGCCTGGGATAGTCGAAGGCGATGGTTGCCAGCGCGTCGATCACCCGCCAGGAGCCGCGGTTGCGGCCATACACGGTTTCCACACCCATGATGGCGACAATGATCTCGGCCGGGACGCCGTACTGCGCCTGCGCGCGCGCCAGTTCCGCCGGGTAGCGGTTCCATAGTTCGACACCGGCCTGGATGCGCACCGGCTCGATGAAGCGGTCGCGGTACGCATGCCACGACCTGGCGCGCGCATGGGTCGGCGGGGTGACAAGCTCGATGATCGTCCGGTAGTGTGTGGCGCGCGAAAAAAGGGTGCGCAACTCGCTCTCGACGAAGCCGTGGCGCGTGACCATGTCGGCGATGAAGGCGCGCACGTCTTCGCGCTGGCTGAAGTCGGTCTTCGAAGCGGCGCTGGCCGCAGGCTTCTTTTTCGCAGCGCAGGCAGGTTGGCTGGTAAGTGCGAAAAGCGCGAGCGTGATGGCGGCAAGGAGGGTGGGGCGCAGGGTCGATCGCAAGGGCTAGAAACTTCGGGTAAGACGAATAAACGCCGCAATCGCGACTCTATCGGGTTTGCGCCCGTAGCGCAGCGCCGCATAGCGGAAGGCGATCGCGCGCAGGGTACTGAGGCGTTCAGGCGGCGTGTGGCGCTGCGCCAGCGTGGTGCTTGCGCGTTGGGCGAAATCCAGCGCGCCTTCATGTGGTGCGCGCGCCACGCCCTGCCTTGCCAGCCGTTTGCAAAAACGCAGCCAGGCTCGTTGCACCGGATCATCTTCGCGCTTGACCCGCACAAGCCATAGTGCGACCGCCAGCGACACCAGGCCTATCCCCAAGGTCATGGCGATCACCATTTCCTGCCAGGTGGGGGTCTTCATGCCGAACTGCTCCAGAGTTTCGCGCTGGCGCTCGGGCGTGTAGTTGAGCACCAGCTGGTTCCACTTGTTGGCCAGTGCTTCCCAGTTCATGCGCGTGCGTGCCGCCCATTGCGCGCCCCATTCGCCGGCAAGGCGCGCGATCAACGGTGGCGCAAAGCGCTGCGGCAATGCGCCCGGAAGGCCGCGCTCGACCCGCGCCGGCGATACCGCTGCGGTGGGGTCGACCCGGGTCCAGCCGCTGCCCGCCATCCATACCTCGGCCCAGGCATGCGCATCGGATTGCCGCACCGTGAAGACACCATCGACCGGGTTGACTTCGCCGCCCTGATAGCCGGTGACCACCCTTGCCGGCACGCGTGCGAAGCGCATCATCACCACAAAGGCCGAGGCATAGTGCTCGCAAAAACCACGCTTTGCGCCAAACAGGAATTCGTCGACCGCGTTGTTGTCGAGCAGGGGTGGCTCCAGGGTGTAGAAAAACTCTTCGGTGCGGAAATGGCTCAGCGCACGTTCGACCAACTGGCGCGGCGCGGCGCCCTCCAACACCCAGCCGACCATCATTTCACGGGTGCGCGGGTTGGCGCGGGCGGGCAATTCCAGGTAGGGTTCGAGGTCTGCGCGCTCTTCGGTCGGCAGCGAACGGAATCCCGGGTGCGAGCGTGCGCTGTAGCGCAGGCGGGTGGTCACCGGCCGGTCGGTCACCGGTTGCAGGTCGGCAGTCAGGCGCGCGTTGTCCGGCAGGCGCGTCGGCATTTCGAGCGCGAACAGCCATGGCCGGTTCGAGGGTTCTAGCGTGACTTCGTAATCCACCGCAGGTCCCGCAGCCGCAAAGCGCGCCGGACGCAGCGGGTTGGCGCTTTGCTGGCGCCAGTTGCGGCCGTCGAATTGCGACAATACCGGGCCGCGCCAATAGAGGTCGGCGCCACGCGGCGGCGGGCCGTCGAAGTTGACGCGAAAAGCGATGCCGTCGGAGAGTGAAAGCTGGGTGATGAGCCCCGGCGACATGCTGTCCGACAGCCCCGACACGCCTGCCTGCGCATCGGTCGGCAAGCCCCACAAGGGCCCCTGGACGCGCGGAAACAGGACAAACAGGATCAGCATCATCGGCAAGGCCTGGGCGATGATGATGGCGCCCAAGCGGGTCTGGCGCAGGAACGGCATATCCTGCGCGTCGCGGTTGGCGGCGATCAGCGCAGAGGTGATCAACACCAGCGACACCAGCATCAGGGCGGCGGTGCCGATCGATTGCGAGTAGAAGAAATTGGTCAGGATGAGGAAATAAGAGAGGAAGATCGCCACCACGGCGTCGCGCCGGGTGCGGGTTTCCAGGAGCTTGAGCGACAGCAGCACGCATACAAATGTGACGCCGGCGTCGCGGCCGAACAGGGTGTGATGGGTATGGATGGTGGCACCCAGCGCCACCAGCATCAGGGCCAGCAGAATCCAGCGCGACGGCAGGCGTGCCGGTGCGCGCCTGGCGTGCCAGGTGATCAGCGCGCGCCAGGCGAACATCGCCCCGGCGAACAGGGCGCACCAGAGCGGCAGATGCGACAAATGGGGCGCCAGCACCGGGATCAGGGCCAACAGCAGGGTGAGTATGGTGGTGCGGCCGGCCGGCAGATCCTGTGCTTGCCGGTCCTCTGCCAGCGAGGCGCGCGTTGTCGAAAACAGCCGTGGCAAGCGCCAGCGCATGTCAGGATGCGTGCGGCAGTTCGAACAAGGCCAATGCCTCGAGGCAGGCCAGGCGCTGCGCGGCGCCCTGCGCCGGGCCCAATAGCTGGCGGCCCAGGCGCAGGGTGTAAATCAGCCCCTGGGCGTCGGCGTCCAGTACCCGGCGCGTGAGTTGCGACAGGCGTGCTTCGAGGCCCAGATGATCGGGCAACTGATCGAAATCAAACACCACTTCGACCGCCGCGGTCCCCAGAAAATGCTTGGCCTGCAGTGCCGCACCGGTTTCCAGTGCCAGCGCAGCCGCCTTCCAGGCGATGTGGCGCGGGCTGTCGGTATTGAGGTATTGGCGCAGGCCGCCGAAATCGTCGGTGCCGCTGCCGCGCGGCACGCCCTCACCGCTGCCTTCGGCGGCCGTGGGCAACAACACATCGCTTGCGGCCGGTGCCGGGTAGACCAGGCAGCGCAGGGCCGGCTGCCAGTAACTCCAGGCGCGAAACAGGCCCAACGGGTAGCGCGTCTCCAGGGTGATGCGCGGCGCGTCCAGCCAGCCGCGCCCGCTTGTGGGCAAAGACATCGCGCAAGCCAGGGCGGACCGCGCCGGCAGGTCCGATACGGTCGCTGCATGCGTCGTCTTGAGCCATACGGCGGCGCGCTCGTCGTCGCGACGATTGTCGAGCACCACTTCAAACACTGCTGCGCTTCCCGCAAACACCGCTTCGGCGCGCAACGGGCGCATCGCCAGATGTACCTGATTGCGAAAGGTATGCAGCATCGCCACCAGGCCGACCGAAGCGAGGAAAAAAGTCAGCACAAAGCCCAGGGCCAGGTCGTAGTTGATCGAGGCGGCAAGGAATGCCAGCAGCGAGAACGCGAAAAAGAAACCATGGCGGGTCGGAAAAATGAACACCCGTCGCTGGTTCAGCACGATCTCGCCCGCTTCCGGCCCGCGCGGCTGGAACACCCAGTTCGACAGGCGGCTGAAACCTGCGCGGCGCGGACGCGCTAGTGTTGCCATGTGCCTGTGGGCCAATGCACCGAACCAACGCTCATGGCAGGGGCACCGACTTCATCCATTGGTCCAGTGCTGCCGCAGCGCCCGCGCGCCCCACTGCCTGCACAGGTTTCAATCGATGTCCGGCAACCGCCGGCAGGATCGCCTGCACGTCTTCAGGCAGCACCGCATCACGCCCCGCCACGAAGGCCCAGGCACGCGCTGCCGACATGAGGCCCAGGCCGGCACGCGGACTCAAGCCCGCGACGAATTGCGGCGCCGTGCGCGAGGCTTCGATCAGGGCCTGCAGGTAATCGATCAGCGCCGGCGCCACGTGCAGGAGCGCAGCCTCATCCTGCAGCGAGCGGAACTCGGGCACGCTGATGGCGGCCGTGGTGCGCGCGGCAATGGCGCGCCGGTCCTGCCCGGTCAACAGCTCGCGCTCGGCCGCATGGTCCGGATAGCCCAGCTCGATGCGCATCAGGAAGCGGTCCAGCTGCGACTCCGGCAGGGCGAAGGTACCCACCTGGTACGACGGGTTCTGCGTGGCGATCACGAAAAACGGCTGCGGCAGCGGGTGCGAAGCCGCGTCCAGGGTGACCTGTTGCTCCTCCATCGCCTCCAGCAGCGCGCTTTGGGTCTTGGGCGTGGCCCGATTGACCTCGTCGGCCAGCACGAACTGCGCGAAGATCGGGCCCGGATGGAACTTGAATGTGCCGGTTTCGCGCTCGTATATCGAGGCGCCCAGCACATCGGCCGGCAACAGGTCGCTGGTGAACTGGATGCGCTGGAACTTGAGCCCGAGCGTACGCGCGAGTGCGTGCGCCAGCGTGGTTTTGCCGACGCCAGGCACGTCCTCGATCAGCAAATGGCCGCGCGCCAACATGCAGGCCAGCGCCAGGTGCAACTGGCGGTCCTTGCCCAGGATGATGCGGTTGAGCTGGGTGATCAGGGCTTGCAGGCGGGAATGGGTGGGCAGGGGCATGAGTCGGGGAGAGGCGACGGGCGAGAGTCGGGGTAGAGGCAGGTGCCAAAGTCGGAAAGCGGTGGTCCGGCGAGCGGAGTTTCCGGCAAGGCGGGTCGAAACAATCAAGCCAGTGCGCCGGCGCGGTTGCGTCGCCGCCGCAAAACCCCGATGATAACAATCCCGTCTGACCACTCGACAAGCATGACCACCGCCTACATCACCCACGCCGACTGCCTGCGCCACGACATGGGTGGCGGCCATCCCGAACGCCCCGAGCGTCTGATAGCGGTGGGTGAGCATATGCGCCAGTCCGGCCTGCTTCTGCGCCTGCACAGCATGGATGCGCCGCTGGCCACCGCCGCCGATCTGCAGCGGGTGCATAGCGCGCGCTATGTCGAACGGGTGTTTGCTCAGGCGCCGTCCGCCGGCTTGCTGCAACTCGACCCCGATACCGCGATGAATCCGCACAGCATGCAGGCAGCGCTGCGCGCCGCCGGCGCCGGCCTCCTGGCGGTCGATCTGGTGATGGCGGGCCGCGCCCGCAACGCGTTCTGCGCGGTACGGCCTTGCGGCCACCATGCCACGCGCGAGCGCTCGATGGGCTTTTGCATCTTCAACAACATAGCCGTGGCCGCCGCCTATGCGCTCGAGCAACATGCGCTCGAGCGGGTCGCGGTGGTCGATTTCGACGTGCATCACGGCAACGGCACTGAAGACATGTTCGGCCAGAGCGAGTGGCAGGAGCGGGTGCTGATGGCGGGCATCTTCCAGCATCCCTTCTACCCGTATTCTGGCAGCCACAATCCGGCGCCCAACATGTTCAACATACCGCTGCGCCAGGGCAGTGACGGCGCGGCAATGCGGCGTGCGGTAGAGGAAATTTGGCTGCCGGCGCTCGAGCGCTTTCGTCCGCAGTTGATCCTGATTTCCGCCGGCTTCGATGCACACCGCGACGATTTGCTGGGTGGCCTGGCACTCATCGAAGCCGACTATGCCTGGATGACCGGCGCACTGATGAAAGTCGCCGAACGTCACGCCAACGGGCGAGTGGTGTCGATGCTGGAGGGTGGCTACGACCTGGCGGCGCTGGGCCGTAGCGCGGTGGCGCATGTGGACCGGCTGACGGCCCCCTGAGCGCGCCCGGTAGCACCTGCGACCGTCAGCGGATACCGCTCGTGGCGGGCCAGTGCCACGGTGCGCGCGGCCAGCCAAGGAAACACTGAACAAGTCCGTAGGTCGAGAAAGTCGCTCTTGCAAGATGTTGAATCGAAAAGGTTCTTCGTTCGA
>ENA-ORBV01000865-ORBV01000865.1-microbial-mat-metagenome-genome-assembly--contig:-NODE-865-length-69133-cov-9.766161_pt1 | contig 69133 bp, 78 predicted proteins | sample MGYA00237777_ERZ505514 | MGnify/ENA primary metagenome ERZ505514 (study PRJEB26160, sample SAMN06269048) | microbial mat metagenome | isolation source: Oligotrophic lake microbial mat | place...
CCGGCCACGCGCCAAACTTGGTCTCCGCCACCTCATCGCGCTCCTTCGAAAAGTCGACGCCGCCGTCTGTGACTCGACCCCCGCCCCCTTGCGGGGCGGGGGTCGAGTCACAGACGGCGGCGTCGATTTTTCGAAGGAGCGCGATGAGGTGGCGGAGACCAAGTTTGGCGCGTGGCCGGATCTTGTGTTGATCGATGGCGGCGATGGGCAGCTCAATGCTGCGCTTGAGGCGCTAGAGGAACTCGGCCTCAAGAACCGCATCGTCATCGCCGGCATCGCCAAGGGCGTGGACCGCGACGCCGGGCGCGAACGGTTCTTCGTGCCGGGGCGCGCGGCGTTCCGGCTCGACGAGAAGAGTCCCGTCCTCTACTACCTGCAACGGCTCCGCGACGAAGCGCACCGCTTCGCCATCGGCGCCCATCGCGGCAAGCGCAAAGCCGGGATCGCGAAAAATCCGCTCGATGAAATCGGCGGCATTGGACCGGCCCGCAAACGCGCCCTGCTCGACCGCTTCGGCTCCGCACGCGGCGTGTCGCGCGCGGCGCTGGCCGAGTTGGAAGAGGTCGAAGGCGTCAACACAGAATTGGCCAAACGCATCTATGACTTCTTCCGCGACAACAAACGCTGAGGCGCCCGCGCCCAAGAGCGCAATCCCAACGCTGCTGACGATGTTTCGCATCGTCATGGGACCGGTGATTGCGGGGCTGGTGCTGTGGGCGGCCACCCTCGTCTACGTCGACCCGGTGCTGTCCGGTTTGATCTATGCGCTGGCCTTCATTCTGTTCGTGCTGGCGGCGGCGACCGATTGGCTGGACGGATATCTGGCGCGCAAGCTCGATGCTGTGACGCCGCTCGGAGCGGCGCTCGATCACGCCGCGGACAAAGTGCTGATCACCTGCGCACTGGTGGCGCTGGCGTTTGCGGCGTTGCCGCTGGAGTTGGTAGCGGCGGCGGTGCTGATCCTTGGCCGCGACGTGGCGGTGGCGGGACTGCGCGAAGGCATCGCCGCGCAAGGCAAGACGCTGCCGGTGAGTCAACTCGGCAAATGGAAAGCGGCGGCGGAGATGGCCGGCGTCGGCGCGTTTCTCGCGTTCCAGACAGCGGCGTTGCTCAATCTGTCCGCCGCTCTTGTGCTCGGACTAGAGTTTGGCGCACGCCTGCTCTTATGGGCGGCGGCGGCCCTGGCGTTGATCAGCGGCGCACAATACGTGGCGACGCTGATGCGGCGGACGCCCTAGTCGAGGCGACCGAACTCGATGAAGTTCAGCAGGAAAATGGCGACTATAAAGACGCCGATGGCGATAAGCGCGGCCATGTCTTGCCCCAGGTGAATCGCGAAACGTTGGCCCGGCTGTAGCCGAGCCGTCGGCCCCCGCCAAGGGGCGTCTCGTCACACGTTCTGGACCAGCGAAAGCAGGTTCAAATCGGGATCGTGAAACCAAGCGACTTTGGTGCCATCCGGCGCGCTCCAAATGCCTTTGACGTCCTGCGGCAGGAAGCCGAAGCGGGCGAACACAATGCCTTTGCCGGTCAGGCCATCGACCGCCTTTTCCATATCCGGCACGTCGAAGGACAGGATGGCGTAAGGCGCCGGTACGACAGCTGGCGTCTTCGACACGCGGATTTTCAAATTCTTGCCTTCGAAGATCGCTGCGAACTGATCCTCGTTGAGAAACTTTAGCCCCAGCGTTTCGCCGTAGAACGCTTTGGCGATCTCCGGCTTGGCGGTGCCGACGAGCACTGTGATGGTGGCGTTGCCCAGCATTTGCGGACTCCTGGCGCTTGCATGGTTAGCGCGTGTTGACGGTGCTTCTGTAATGCGTCCGGGTTCCGTCTTGCGCAACCCGTGATTAGGGCGGCTTGTAACGCGCACATGATCAGCACACGCACCCCCGCTCTATCGCCCGCTCAGCGGCGGCATGACGATTGGCGTCTCAGCGCATTCGAGATGCAGATCGCAGACGAAGCACTGCGTCGACGCGAAGCCAAGAAGATGCGTCAAGCTCTACGGACGGGCGCGCTGGTTGGCATCATTCTGAGCTTGGTCTGGGTTTTGATCTTTTAGGTGACGCGGGCCATGCGCTGAGCCCAGCGGGCTCTTTCCGAAAAAGAAAAGCCGCCGAGCCAACTGCCCGGCGGCTTCTGCATTTTGTCGATGCCAGAGGCGTTATGCGCCTTGCGGCTGTGCGCCACCCCAGCCGCCGGCGTTTGGCGCCGGTGCATCGTCCTCGTCGGTGACTGGCAGGGCCGGCGTCGGCGCGGACGGCGTTGACGGCGTGTCTTCAGGGCGATCGAGCTTTTCGCCGCGCATCACTTTGGTGATCTCTTCACCGCTCAGCGTTTCATATTCGAGCAGCGCTTCGGCAAGCCGCTTATGCTCATCTGCCTTCTCGGTGAGAATGCGCTTGGCTTCGGCGTAGCCTTCTTCGACCAAGCGACGGACTTCCGCGTCAATCTTCTTGGCAGTGTCGCCGGAGATGTGTTGCTGGCGGCCCATCTGCATGCCGAGGAATACTTCGTCGTTGCCTTCGCCATAAGCGACCAGCCCAAGCACGTCGGAGAAGCCCCAACGTGTGACCATCATGCGCGCGAGGTTGGTCGCGGCGCTGATGTCGGACGAGGCGCCAGACGTGACCTTCTCTTTGCCGAAGTGGAGTTCTTCGGCCACGCGACCACCCATCATGACTGCGAGGCGCGAGGTCATCTGGGTGAAGTTCATCGAGTAGCGGTCAGCTTCCGGCAGCTGCATAACCATGCCGAGCGCACGGCCGCGCGGGATGATCGTGGCTTTGTGTACGGGGTCGCTCTCCGGCACTTCGAGCGCGACGATGGCGTGGCCGGCTTCGTGCCAAGCGGTGAGCTGCTTTTCGCTTTCGCTCATCACCATGGAGCGCCGCTCGGCGCCCATCATGACCTTGTCCTTGGCGTCTTCGAATTCACGGCTCGTCACCACCCGCTTGCCGCGGCGGGCGGCGAGCAATGCTGCCTCGTTGACGAGGTTGGCGAGATCGGCGCCGGAGAAGCCCGGGGTGCCGCGGGCGATGACTTTCAGATCGACGCCCTGCGCCACCGGCACGTTGCGGGTGTGGACGCGAAGAATCTTTTCGCGGCCGCCGAGATCGGGGTTCGGCACCACGATCTGACGGTCGAAACGGCCTGGACGCAGCAGCGCCGGGTCGAGCACGTCAGGGCGGTTGGTCGCCGCGATCAGAATGATGCCTTCATTGGCTTCAAAACCGTCCATCTCGACGAGCAATTGGTTGAGCGTCTGTTCGCGCTCATCGTTGCCGCCGCCGAGGCCGGCGCCGCGATGGCGGCCGACAGCGTCGATTTCGTCGATGAAGATGATGCAGGGCGCGTTCTTCTTGGCTTGCTCGAACATATCGCGCACGCGACTAGCGCCGACGCCGACGAACATTTCGACGAAGTCCGAACCGGAGATCGAGAAGAACGGCACGTTGGCTTCGCCGGCGATAGCGCGCGCGAGCAACGTCTTACCCGTACCTGGCGGGCCGACGAGCAGCGCGCCTTTCGGAATCTTGCCACCGAGGCGTTGGAACTTGCCCGGGTCCTTCAGGAACTCGACGATCTCGCCGAGCTCTTCCTTGGCTTCGTCAATGCCGGCCACGTCTTCGAACATGATCCGGCCCTTGGCCTCGGTCAGCAGCTTTGCTTTGGAGCGGCCAAAGCCCATGGCCCCGCCCCGTCCGCCGCCTTGCATCTGGCGCATGAAGAAGAACCAGGCGCCGATCAACAACAGCATCGGCAAGACGCCGAGCAGGATGTCGCCAATGCTCGGGCCCTGCTTCGGACGCTCGGTGGTCACTTCGACATTCTTGGCGTCGAGCCGTTCCACGGTGTTCGCCATCGTCCCGGACGGCAGATAGGTTATGTAAGTTTTGGCGTCAGTCGCGGTGCTGAGCAGCGTGTCACCCTGCGTCTGGACGCTGCGGATCTGGCCGGCGTCCACGCGGTCGAGCAATTGCGAGTACGGCAACTCGACGGCGCCACGGCTGGTATTCGGGCCTTGCAGCACCGTTACCAGAACAACCAGGACAAGGGCGACAACGCCCCAAATGAGCAATGAACGGATTGGCATCTACCGACCTTCTGGCCACGCGCGTCAGCGTGAGGACGCGGAAACACTTCATTCAGCAAGATAGGGACCGCAGCCCACGCTGAACACCCCTTACTGCCATGAGGGGGTCAAGGCGGGGTGAACGCGCCGCAGATTTATTCACGCGGTTTAGAGTCGTTAAGGCGGCCAAGCAGGTGCTGAACCCGTTGCTTCAACAGCCAATTTGGAGAGGCGGCGGCGATCGGGCGCCGCGCCACGCCGCGCGCCAGCACCGGCGCGCCATGCTCCGCCAGCACCGACCAGCCGGGTTCCCGCGCGGTTACCGCGAGCCGGCCATCCCAAACGGCTTCCACGTCAGGCGCTAACGCGAGCGGCGCCGGCGGTTTGGCGCCATCGGCGCGGCCAGTGAGCGCCCCCGGGTCGCGGCTGATGCGAATGGCGTCCCTGCTCCGCCGCAGCAGCGCGCCGCCGAGGGTGACGGCGCCGGTGCGGGCTAGCTCCGCCTCCACACGGTCGGCGGCGGGCGGGCGCGGCTGGCCGCTGGCGGCGGCGATGAGCACGGCAAACGCGCGCTCACGCACGGCCTCGGCGCCGCGCCACGCGGCGAGCTCAATCATGGCGACATCGTCGGCGAAGGCGACCGCGCTTTCGATCAACGCAAGCGCGGCCTGGTCCACCGCGTCGGCGTGCGGTGCGAGGCGCTCTGCCAGGGCGGCGAGGCGCATGGCATCAAGGCCCTCGGCTTGCAGTTCGCTGAGGACTGCGCGCACGCGAACGCGGGCGAAATTCGGATTGGCGTTGGCGGGATCCTCAATCCAGGGCGCACCGCGCTCGCGCAGCAGCGCCCGCAGATCGTCGCGCCGGGCGCTGAGCAGTGGGCGCGCGAGCCATAGCCCCCGGCCCTCCGGCCAGATCGGCGCGGGCGCGAATGTCCGCATGCCGGACAGGCCGCGCCGGCCGCTATCGCGCGCGGCGCGGAGCAGCACTGTTTCGGCTTGATCGTCACGGGTGTGGCCAGTGGCGATGACGCACGCGCCGTGGCGGCGGGCGGCGTCCGTCAGTGCGCGATAGCGCTGGTCGCGCGCGGCGCTTTGAGCCCGGTTGGTGTTGGCGTCCCAGCTCAGCGTGTGGATTTCGGCGGCTACGCCGATGGCCGTCGCGGCGCCCTGCGCGCGGGCGGCGTCGGCTTCTGAGCCTCCGCGAAGCGCGTGATCAACGATGGCGGCGCGTAATCGCGCTGGGCCAAAGCGATCAGCCATCAAATGCAGCAACGCCAACGAATCGCCGCCGCCAGACAAGGCGATCAGTACCGGGCCGCCCGCGGCGGCGGCCTCCAGGCGCTCGATCGTCAAACGATCGAGCATGAGTTCAGATCAAGCGGCGCAGTTGGCCGCGCGTGCTTCCCGAGTGGCGAGATCGCGCACGTTACGCGGTGCATTGGGATATTGCCGCGCCAGCGAACTGAAAGCGCTGCAGCCGCGACGCGTGTCGCCCATGTTGATGAGCGCCATGCCGAGGCGCACCTGCGCCTCCGCAGCGCGCGGCGCGTTGCGGTTGGCTTGCAGGTACTGGACGAAATTCGCTGCGGCATCGGTGTGGTTATTGCGCGCCGCGAGCGTGAAGGCGAACCAGAAACGCGCGTCGGCGGCGGTCTCGGCTTGCGGGAAGGCTTCGAGGAAGGACGAGAACGCCGCTTCCGCTTCAGCGTACTGGCCGTTGACTAGCAACTGGCGGGCGCGCGTGTATTCAGCGCCTGGGTCGCGCGGCGGCAGCGCGGCGGACGCGGGCATATCACCGAGCGTGCCGCTGGCGTTGCGTTGGGCTTCGTTCAGCGTCGATGGCGCGGGAGCGCCGCCTCCTGACAACGGCGCCCCGGCGGTGGGATCGGTCGGTGGCGGCGCGGTCAGTGATTGGTTCACACCAGCAAGCTCGCCGACCATGCCGCGCAAACGGGTGATCTCGCGTTGGGCTTGGTTCAGCTCGTATTGCAAGCGTTCGTTGTCAGCTGTCTGCTCGCGGAGTTGGGTTTCCAACTCCTCGAGCCGATCCTGCCGTGCGTCGGCCGTCGCCTGAGAGGCCGGCGGCGGCAGCTGGGTTTGAGCCGCCGCGGGGACGGCAAAAAGAAGCCCGGCCGCGGCGAAACACGCCGCGAGCCGGGTCCGATACTTGGATGGCGCTGAATGAGAGATCATGGCGACTACCTAATCCGCTCGCTCGGGGCCAAATTTGGGCGCTTACGAGACAGCGCCGCTCACGATCTGAGTGTGTGCGTTTCTGTTCACACTCCAGGCTTCTTCGTTCGAGCGCGGATCGAGCGGACGCTCTTTGCCGTACGACACCGTTTCCATGCGGTTGGCGGCGACGCCAAGCGAGGTTAGGTAGTCGCGGGCGGCGGCGGCGCGACGGGCGCCGAGGGCCAAGTTATATTCGCGGGTGCCGCGTTCGTCGGCATTGCCGGCGACCAGAACGCGCACGTTCGGATAACGCTGCAGCCAAGCGGCTTGACGCTCGAGCACCGAGCGCGCTTCCGGGCTCAGATCGAAGCGATCATAGCCGTAGAAAATGCGGTCGCCGACCGAGACGCGGAAATCTTCAGCCGAGCCAGCAACGGGGCCGCTCGGTTGCGAAGTGGTGGGCGGGGTGGTGTTGGTCGGCGTCGTTTCTGCGACCGGCTCCGGGCGGCTCGCGCAAGCGGCGAGTGCGGCGACGGCCGCGATAGCGACTACAAATTTACGCATCAGGATATTCTCCCCTTAACAGCGGCGCATTCGGCACAACGCCGTACCCCCGGCTCATGAATGCAAAGCTTACAAAGGTGGTTCCTAGCAAACAATCGTGTTCCCTTCACGGCAATAGGGGCGACCAAGCCGGGTCGGAAGCGTCAGTTTGCGTTGGAATCTCACGTAAATTTCGCCCGGTAAGGTCAACGGACCATAACCTTGCGCCCGTGCCGCGACCTTCGCGGAAGAACATTATTACGCGTCCGTTCGGCGACCATGTCGGCGCTTCGTCCAAATAACTCTCAGTGAGGATGCGTTCACCAGACCCATCGGGGCGCATGACGCCGATGGCGAAGCGCCCGCCGCCTTGGCGTGTGAAGGCGATGAGATCGCCCCGCGGCGACCAAACTGGCGTCGAGTAGCGGCCTTCGCCAAAGCTGATCCGGCGCTGGTTCGAACCGTTGGCGTTCATCACGTAAAGCTGCGGTGAGCCGCCGCGATCCGAGTTGAACACGATCTGCGAACCGTCCGGCGAATAGCTCGGCGAGGTGTCGATAGCGGCGTGGTTGGTCAGACGCTGCCGCGCCCGCGAGCGCAGATCCATGGTGAAGATTTCGGAATTGCCGTTCATGTCGAGCGTAAAGACGATGCCTCCCCCGTTCGGCGCAAAGCGCGGCGAGAAGGTCATGCCTGGGAAATCGCCTAACACTTCGCGGCGGTTGGTTTCGAGATTGTAGAGAAACACGCGCGGCGCGCCGGTCTCGAAGCTCATGTAGGTGATCATTTGCGTCGACGGCGAGAAGCGCGGCGTCAGCACCATGGCGTCGGCGCTGGTGAGGAAGAACGGGTTGGCCCCGTCCTGATCCATAATCATCAACCGCTTTACGCGCCGCGTGCGCGGGCCGCTTTCGGATACGAACACGATGCGGGTGTCGAAATAGCCGCGTTCGCCAGTCAGCTGTTCGTAAATCTGGTCAGAGATGCGGTGGGCGATACGGCGCCAATTGTCCGGCGTTGTCGAATAGGTGAAGCCGGTCATCTGAGACTCGGCGAACACGTCGTAGAGACGGAAATCGATGCGGACGCGGCCATCTGGCAACGGCGTCACTTGGCCTACTACCAGACCCTGCGCGTCGATGATTTTCCAATCCGCGAAGCGCGGCGGCACTTCCAACGCCTGGATGCGCTCGATAAAGGCGCTCGACGCGATCGGACGAAACAGCGCCGAACGCTCCAGATTGGCGCGGATGACGCCAGCGACGTCGCGGCCAACCTGTTGAGCGGCGGTGTTGCCGCCCATGAAGTCCACCACCGCGATCGGCATCGGGTTCAAGTGGCCGTCCTCGACGCTGACGCGCACTTGCGCCTGTGCCGGCGCTGCGAGCGCTGTCGCAATGATGACGGCCAAGGCCGCGAAGATTTTTCTAATCATGGCGTTTGCTCTCTTCATTGGACGCGCAGCCCGAACGTTACTTCTTGTTCGCGCCAAACATCAAAATACTCGCCGACGATCGGGTCCTCGGGGAGCCGATCGATGGGGTCGCAGGTACGGACCGCGCGCAAGGCGCGATTAACGGCTTCGGCCATTTGCGGGTCGAATGTGTAGTTGGTAGGGCTGACAACGCGCGGCTGGCCATTCAGGCTACCATCGCGGTTGAGGCGGAACGCCAAGGTGACGCGCAGACGCTCCGGGTCCTGCATGTCCGCGACTGTGCGCCAGCAGCGCTGCAGCTCGCTCCGGACAATGGTGGCGATGCGGCCTTCGAGCGAGGCGCGCTCAGCGGTGCCAAGGCCGGCGGCGCGCTGGTTCCGATCAGCGGGCGCGCCGTCCTGGCGGCGTTGGCCGGCGTCGCGCTGGCGGTCGATGAATTGATCGGCGTCGGCCAGATTGAACTCGTCGTCCTGGGTCCGCGGTTGCGGCCGCCGCGGAGATGCGTTTGGCGCAGGAGTTGGTTGCGCCTCGTTGGGACGGGTTTCCTCCTCGTCCTGCGGCGCGACCTCTTCGTCGGGCACGTCGAGGGCAAGCGCGCGCACGTTGGCTTCCGGGGCCATGTCGACGATCTCGATCGGCACCACAGCGACGCCTTCGCGCGGCAGCGAGGAACTCGCCTCCCACGCCAGCAGCGTCATCAGGACAGCGCCCACGTGGCCGATGAGTGAGACGACCAGACCGGCCCGCATGGGATCATCCCCCCCCGGCGGCTGGCGCCGGACGGCGCGGTCCGTCGTCTGTGTCGGTCACGAGCTGGAGTTTGCGGAAGCCGGCTGAACTCACGCTCGCCAGCACTTCGGCCATCGTGTCCCACTGCGTCCGGGCGTCGCCGCGGATGTAGATGGCGCGGTCGTAACCTTCGTTCGAAATGGCGCGCAGACGCGGCACCAATTCGTCGAGGGTCACCTGCGTTTCCTGCAGGAAGATTGTGCCATTGGATTGAATGGTGATGGAGAGCGGATCGGATTCGGCGGCCGATTGCTTAGCGTCGGTGCGCGGCAGCTCGATCGGGATGGACACGGTGAGCAGCGGCGCGGTGACCATGAACACGATCAGAAGCACCAGCATAACATCGACGAATGGCGTAACGTTGATTTCGGACAAGCGCCCGCGCCGCGCCGAACGGCGACCGCGCCGGCCGCCCCCGCGCTTGGGGCCAAGTCCAGCCATCAGGTGCGCTCGCCTAGACGGCGCGAGAGCCGGACGGCGACTTCATCGCTGAAGGTCTCAAGCCGATCGGCGAAGCGATCGAGGTCGCCTGAGAATTTGTTGTAGAAAATCACCGCCGGGATGGCGGCAACGAGGCCGAGCGCTGTGGCGAACAACGCTTCGGCAATGCCCGGAGCAACGACGGCGAGATTGGTTTGCTGTTGCGCGGCGATGTTGGTGAAGGCGTTCATGATGCCCCACACCGTGCCGAACAGGCCGATGAACGGCGCCGATGCGCCAACAGTGGCGAGGACGCCGAGATTGCGCGAAGCGCGCGCCATCTCGCGCGAGATTTGCGCCTGCATCAAACGATCGACGCGGTCGAGCAATTGCTGGCCGGCGTCGCCGACGAGCCCGGCCCGGCGGGCTTCGCGGAACTCACGCGAGGCGGCGGCGAACACACGCGACAGCGCATCGCGCGGCTTGTCGCTGCCGCGATCGTCGACATCTTCCATCGAGCGGCCCGACCAGAACTCGCGCTCGAATTTACGGGCCTGCGCGTCGAGGTCGCCGAACTGCAGCCATTTTTCGACCGCGATCGCCCACGACCAGATCGAGGCCACGGCCAAGATCAGCATGACGCCTTTCACGACCGGATCGGCTTCCAAAAAAAGTGACCAGACCGTGATCTGTTCTGCGCCGGCTTCCATGCTCGCTCCCGATCCACGGCTTCGTGTGATTCAGCCGTACCCCGGCTCGGTTAGAGCCGGAATAGTTTGTCAAAAGCTGGACGCCTATGGCTCTAGAAATGGTTTAAGCCGTTCCAAAAGCATGGCGGGCGGCTTTCTGGGCCGACCCGTGAGGCTGATGCAACAGACCTGGAGCGCGGCAGTGACCAGGATTTCGCCGCCTCGATTGAGGCTTTGCGAGATGAAAATGCGGGGGCCGCGCATCGTTTCGAACACGGTTTTGACCGCGAGGGCGTCATCAATCCGCGCCGGTTTCAGAAAGTCGAGCGTGATCCGGTTCACGGCGAAACCCAGCGGTTCGGGGCCTGCCAATAGCGCGCTGTGGTGAACGCCAGCCAAGCGCAGGAAGTCACTTCGGCCGCGCTCGAAATAGCGCAGATAATTGGCGTGATAGACGAGGCCGGTGAAGTCGGTGTCCTCGTAGTAGATTCGCACCGGCAGGTGATGTGCGCGTCCGTCGAAGCGGCCGGCGCTCGGCTCGTCGCTATTCATGCCCCTGCGATACACGAAGCCTGTAGCGCGCGACAATCACTGTCTGAGCGCTGAGCGCGAGTTCGATGAACTTGCGCGCCGTGGAGCTGGCGAAGCTGTTCAACCGCCGGAGCGGCCGCGCCATGGCATGCACGACCCAAAGGTTGGCGGCCATGGTGATGACGAGCAGGCCCACGAAGAAGAGAACGCTCTCGCCTTCAACTCGCGGCATGACCCAGCGCTCGACCTGAGGGTTAAGCAAATGCAGGAAAAGCGAATTGACGATCAGCAGGTTGAGCGAGTTGCGGCCCCAGGCGTCGAGCTTGGCGCCGACGCGGCCCGCAAACTGCGCGAGCAATATCGACAGCGCGATGCCGAACGCGACGCCGAATATTGCCGTCACCGCGAACATTGGCAGGTTGCCGAACTGGCCGATAATCATAGAGACGCCGAAACGTCCATCCAGCCAGTCCTGGCCGCATTGAGCGGTGACGTCCCAACGGCAGCCGTCGTTGAGGTGGAAGGTGGAGAGCGCGCCGGCGCCGGCGATCAGCAGCAGCGCATAAGCAGCGAGGGGGCGGCGTTCGAGCTTATGCACCAGATCGCGGGCGAAGTGCCCAGCGGTGAAGCCGACAAACGCTATGCCAAGAAGATTGAGCTGATAGACGTTGCGCCAACCCATCTCGGTAGACACCAAAGTCAGCACCAGCAGACCGAGGGCCGCCGCGATGAAGACGCCGCGTCCAAGCCGCATCGCCCCGGTCGCGACGACGCGAACGACGGCGAGCGCCGCTAAGAACCAGAGCGCGGTTAGCGAATATTGGTCACCGAACACCGCCATGCGGGCGAGACCGCGCACGAAACGGAGCGGATCCGTCGTCGCAACGCCAAGCGCCTCTGCGAACCCGCCGAGGCTAGCGACGAGCCGGAACAAGTCGAACAGCGCACTCGCCGTCCAGGCGATAAGCACGAGGGCAATCGCCTGCCGCACTGTTGTCGAGAGCGACTTATCTTCCCGCCAGCCAACGCCGGACAAAAAGAAGAAGAACACCATCATGAAGGAGGCGCCGAACTTCCACTGCAGGAAGGCGCTTTCACTGAAATTGTCGCCAGCGCTCATAAACCATGGCGCCAACGCATGGCCGTAAATCACACTGAGGATGGCGATGCCGCGCCCCACGTCGAGCGCATTGGCGCGCGCGCCGTCATACCCCGCCCATTGCGCCGCGCGTGACAAAGCTCCCATCGCTTCCAAAGAGCCATGCGCGCGGCAAGCGTCAAACTGAAAGCCGTGACAAGCGAACTTTAAACGCAGACTGTCGCGCTGAGATTGAGAATTAACGCTAAATCTGAGACCGAGTGAGACTCTCGGCAATCGCCTTGGCCCAATTGCGTATGTCGGGAACCGCCGTGGATTCCCAGAACGCACCCTGCGTCAGCGGGCCGATCGCGAACAATGTCGGGTTGGCGTTACCGTCACTGCCAATCACGCGGCTTTCTGAATCCAAGTCTACGCCAAGGCCGTTGGCGTGCGGCCGCGCGAGGCCGGCGCGCAATAACTGGTTGAGCAGCCTATCGTCGGCGCGGGCGAAATCGAGGCTGCCGCCGGTACAATTGACGACGCCGGCCACGTCCAGCTTATGACGCACCATGCTGCCGCGCTGGCGATGCTGCACCGTCACGCCGCGCCCGTTTGGCGCGGCGGAGACTATCTCACCGGCGAGCACGCGCAGACGCCCCTCTGCCATCAGTGCCCTAACACGCGCGGCGATCTCCGGCGCCATGCGGTGGCGATGTACGTCCCACCACGGGCGTAGATGGCGAAGAAAACGACGCTGCGCTTCCAGCGGCAAGTGTTGCCATAGGCTCTGCGAGTGCTGGCGCACACGGTCGACAGCAAGTTGCCATGGCTCGCCGCGCTCGGCTGTGCGCGCGACTTCACGGCGGAACTCGTACACCGCTTCGCTCAGCCGGATCGGCAGCTCCATCGGCTCGCCCCGTTCGGGACGCGGCGGATCGAGATGCGGTCGGGGTACGAGGCCACGACGCGACAAGGCGTAGATCGTCCCCTTGCGGCGGCGCGCTAACGAAAGCGCCACGTCGATCATGGTCAGTCCGGCGCCCAGCAACAACAGGTCGCCTTGGCGCATGCGCCGCAGACCCTCCCCATCCCAAGCGCCGATCATCTCCACGCCGCTGTCGCTAAACACAGGCAACGCCAACGGCGGCTGATGCCCCGTCGCCAACACCACCGCGTCCGCCTCGATGGACTTTCCCGACTCGCATTCGATCGACCAGCGCTCGCCGGCTCGCGCGCAGCCAACGACGGTGTCGCGTACGAAGGTGATGGCTTTGCCAAATAGTCGCTTGTCGCGCGCGCTGCGGAGCGTGTGAGCGACATAGGCGCCGTAGCTGGCGCGTGTCGCAAACACGGTCGATGCACCGCCGTTGCGCTCCGAAAGCCAGCGCGCGAAATCCTCCGGTTCATCCGCGAGCATCGACATATTCGAAGCGCGCACATTGAGCACGTGCGAGCTATCAACCGTCGAATACGCGAGCCCTTGGCCGAACCGCCCAGCGCGCTCGATCAGCACGATGTCGGGCGCTGGGCGCTGGCGCACCAGCTGCACAGCGACAGCCGCACCGCTCAGGCCAGCGCCGATGATAGCGATGCGTTTGCGCGTCATCGCTATCGGCCGCGCCTGCCCGGATGGCGTGTCACGCCCATAACCACCTGTCTCACACGGCCAGCTTGACCTGTTCCGGACCCATTGTGCTCATCCAAAGCCGGATGGCTTAGCGGTTTCCCCGGGAGGGTCGCTTGACATGCAACCAAGTGGTTGCCTATATTGCCTCGTGGAGAAAAGCAGGGACGAGGCATACGACGGGATTTTTCGAGCTCTCGCCGACCCAAGCCGCCGCAATTTGCTCGATGCGCTGTTCGCCCAAAACGGGCAGACGCTGAGCGAGCTTTGCAAGGGCCGGGGTATGAGCCGACAGGCGGTGACCAAGCATTTGGCCGTTCTGCAGAGCGCCAACCTGATCGCTACGGTGAAGCGTGGGCGCGAGAAGCTGCACTACCTCAACCCCGTCCCCATCCACGAGATCGGCGAACGCTGGATCTCGAAATACGAGCGCGGGCGCCTCGCCGCGTTGAGCGATTTGAAGAAGGCGTTGGAGCGCGAGAACGATGACTGACGACGACGAGCGGGTCGTGCCACCGGATGTAATCTACAACATCTTCATCCGCACGAAGCCGCAGCACGTTTGGGATGCGCTGACCAAAAGCGAGTTCACCAGGCAGTTCTTCTTCGGCCGCACCGTCGAGAGCGACTGGAAGATAGGCTCGCCGTGGAAGCTGCTCTTCCCGGATGGACGCACCTAAAATTTAAGGGTGGGAGAAACGCACATGAGCAAACCGGAATTCGTCTACGTCATCTTCATCGAAGCGCCGGCCACCAAGGTTTGGGACGCGCTGACAACGGGTGAGCAGACCAAGCTATTCTGGTCGCGCTATGTGCAATCGGATTGGAAGGTCGGCTCACGCGTTGAGTTCTATACCAACGACCGCAGCCGGCTCAGCCATGACGGCGAGGTGCTCGAGTGCGATCCGCCGCGCCGCCTAGTGATGACGTTCAACACGGCTCCGGAAGGCAACCCAGAACGGCCGTCGCGGGTCACCTATGAGCTTGAACAACGCGCCGACGAAACCAAACTCACCGTCACGCACGAGGGCTTCCCGCCTGAAAGCAAGGTGCTGCCAGGCATCAGCGAAGGCTGGCCGCGCATACTTTCCAGCATGAAGAGCTATCTTGAACGCGGCGCGCCCATGGCGATGACGGCGCGCGGACGGGCCGAGCGCGGCGAGAGCTAACTACGGGCGGCGACGCGCTCCGCGCCGCGCAACGCGCGGAGCAGGTTGCCGCCGGCGAGGCCGGCGATGTCGGCATCGCTCCAACCGCGGCGCTGCATCTCAACCAGCAAAGCTGGATAGCCGTCGACCCCCTCAAGCCCCTCCGGCAGGAACGGCACGCCATCATAGTCGCCGCCGAGGCCAACATGCGCGCGTCCGGCGATGCGACCGATATGGTCGATGTGATCAGCGATGGTGCCAATATCGGTGTTCGGGATCGGGTTCGCGGCCACCCATGCGGCGACGCCTGCAGTGACGGCGGCAGGATCGGCCGGGTTCAATGCTTTCACGCGCGCTTCCTCCGCTGCGCGGCGGGCGCCCCAGTGCCAAACTTCGGTCGAAGTGAAGGCCGGGAAGAAATTCACCATCACCACGCCGCCATTGGCGCGCACCAATTGGAGCACGTCGTCGGGCACGTTGCGCGGGTGCGGGGTGACGCCGAAGGCGGACGAGTGTGAGAAGATCACCGGCGCTTCGCTAACGCGCAGCGCATCGCGCATCGCTTCGGCCGAGACATGGCTGAGATCGACCAGCATGCCGACACGGTTCATCTCACGCACCACCTCTTCCCCGAACGCGGTGAGGCCATCATGGCGCGGCGCATCGGTGGCGCTATCGACCCAGTCGGTGTTCTGCGAGTGGGTTAGCGTCATGTAGAGCACGCCGGCGGCGCGGAATTCGCGCAGCAGCGCCAAATTGTTGTCGATCGCCTCGCCGCCCTCCATGCCGAACATCGAGGCGATGCGGCCGTTGCGGTGAATGCGGACGATGTCGTCGGCGCTATTGGCGAACTCGAAGGCGCGCGGATACCGCGCGATCATGCGGCGGGTGAGATCGATCTGTTCGAAGGTGGCGCGGGTGGCGTCCGCGCCTTTCAGCACCGCCGGCACATAGACGGACCAAAACTGGCCGCCGACGCGGCCTTGGCGCAGACGCGGAATATCGGTGTGCAGCGGCGGCGTGATGGTGCTGGTGTCGGCGTTGAGATCGACGTTGGCGAGATCGTTGCCGTGGGCGCTTTTGATTTCCCACGGCAGATCGTTGTGCCCGTCGATCAACGGCGTCTGACGCAAAATGCGATCGATGCGCGCCAGTTCGGCTCGCGTTGGCGCCTGCGCGCTTGCGATCGTCGGCGCGGCCACCAGCGCTAGCGCAAACAGCGATGCGGTAAATCTCAGCATGTCCCATCCCCGAACAACTCCGAGGATGGGTGCTTCATTTGCGCTGCGCGATCAACCGCGATCAGTAGCTTACGGCACGACCCAGGTGTGCGAGCCGGTGTTGTTGCCTTCGTTGGTTTCGCCGACCGTTGCGCCCGCATCAACGACGAACTCGAAGACGTACGAGCCGCTCGGCCAATCGATCGAATCCCAGAACGTCAGATTATGGGAGTGAACGTGGCCGACGGGGATGGCCGGAATGTTGACGGCGAGGCGATTCGGATAGGCGGCGTTAGTGTAAGCGGCGAGCGCGGCAGCCGGGATTTCAGGGCACCCGCCCTCTTGCCCTGGCAAATGGCAATTCACCGTCGCGATAGATGCGGCGGAGGCCGCCGAGCCGGTGTTGCGCACCGAAACGACGCCATGCTCGATGCGCGACGGGATCGGCTGCAGATCGGGCGCGCGCGCGGTGAGAATGGGCGGACGCTGGATTTGCGCTTGCGGCGGCGCGCGCTGCGTCTGCGCCGAAGCGGTGGCGTTGACGCCAAAGTAGACCGTGGTGGCGGCGACTAGTCCGATGACGAATGTGCGGGTCTTCATGGAGCACTCCTGCTGAGACGTCCCTGCCCACCTTTCAGCTAAAGGCGCGCCGCAACGCTCACAGTGACGCTCGTCACGCGAAAGCGGTCAGAGCCCGTAAGCCGCTTTCATCTCCGGCTCTCTCGACGCGACAAGCTTGGCCAAGTCGACGATGACTTTCGCCTGCTTCCAGGTCGCATCATCCAGCATTTTCCCGTCGACCAGCGCCACGCCTGTGCCGTCCGGCATCGCTTCTATCATGCGCATGGCGAGCTTCACTTCGCTGACCTCAGGCGTGAACACGCGGCGTGCGATCTCGACCTGAGAGGGATGCAGCGTCCAGGCGCCGACGCAGCCCATCAGATAGGCGTTGCGGAATTGCTGTTCGCAGGCGGCGACATCGGCGAAATCGCCGAACGGACCGTACATCGGCTTTAGGCCGTGCATTACGCAGGCATCGACCATGCGCGCGATCGTGTAATGCCAGAGATCCTGCTGCACCGACGCACGTTCGCTCGCGCCCTCTTCCGCATCGCTCAGCACGCGATAGCCGGGATGGCCGCCGCCGACGCGCGTGGTCTTCATTTTGCGCGAGGCGGCGAGGTCGGCGGGGCCGAGGCAAATGCCGTGCATGCGGGGGCTCGCGCCCGCAATCGCTTCGACATTGGCGACGCCTTGCGCTGTTTCGAGGATCGCGTGCAGCAGGATCGGCCGCTTCACATTGTGCTTGGCCTCGAGCAGCGCCAGCAGCTGATCCATGTAGTGGATGTCCCACGGGCCTTCGACCTTCGGCACCATGATGACGTCAAGCTGATTGCCGACATTGGCGACGAGTTCGGTGACATCGTCCAAATGCCACGGCGAGTTCAGCGCATTGACGCGGCTCCAATAGCCGACGCCGGCTTTGGCGAAATCGAAGCTTTTGCCCATCTCGATCGCGCCGGCCCGGGCCGCGCCCTTGGCGTCGGCGGGGATGGCGTCTTCCAAGTTGGCCAGGATGACATCGACCTGCTTGGCCATATCGCCGACCCGGGAGCGCAATTTCTCATTATGGGCCGGCACAAAATGGATCATGCGCTCGAGCTTCACCGGCAGCTCGCGGAGCGGCTCAGGCGCGCCGCTCGCCAGGGGCGCGAAAAAGTGGCGAGGTGGCTTGGTCACGGGCGTTGATCCTGTTCTGTTCGCGTATGCAGCATGATATGCGCCGCTGCTCTGCGCAATCGGGCTAACTCGGGTGGGGCTTTATCTTGCTGGTAGGGCCGGGCCGGGTATTGTCCGGCCCTTTCCAGGGTCCGGGCCTTAATACCTTTGCGCACCTATCTCGATTTCGAAAAATCGGTCGCCGAAGTGGAGGCCAAGATTGAGGAGCTGGCGGCTCTCTCGGAAGCCTCAGGCTCTGAGGCGATGGCCATGGGCGCGGAACTCTCGCGGCTGAAGGGCAAAGCCGAGAAGCAGCTTGCCGACATCTATTCCAAGCTCGACCCCTGGCAGAAGACCCAAGTCGCCCGCCACCAGGACCGCCCCCGCTTCCGCGACTATGTCGCCGCGTTGGTGACCGATTTCGTCGAGCTCTCTGGAGATCGGAAGTACGGCGAGGACGCGGCCATCCTCGGTGGCACGGGCAAATTCTTGGGGCGACCGATCTTGGCCATGGGCCACGAGAAAGGCCGCACCACCGCCGACCGGCTGAAGCACAATTTCGGCATGGCGCGGCCTGAGGGCTATCGCAAAGCCGTGCGGCTCATGGATCTCGCCGAAAAGTTCTCGCTGCCGGTGATCAGCTTCGTCGACACAGCCGGCGCCTATCCTGGCATTGGCGCCGAAGAGCGCGGCCAGGCTGAAGCGATCGCGCGTTCGACCGAGCGTTGCCTGACGCTGAACGTGCCGATGGTGGCGGTGATCGCCGGCGAAGGCGGCTCCGGCGGCGCTATCGCTATCGCCGCGGCCAACAAAGTGCTGATGCTGGAGCACTCGATCTATTCGGTAATTAGTCCAGAAGGCGCAGCTTCGATCCTGTGGAAAGACAGCGCCCGCGCCAAGGACGCCGCCACAGCGATGAAGATCACGGCGCAGGATCTGCTAGCGCTGAAAGTGATCGACCGGATCGTCAAGGAGCCAACAGGCGGCGCGCATCGCGAAGCCGCGGCGGCGATTGCAACTGTCGGCGCCGCGGTCGCGGAAGAGCTGGACGCCCTGGCGCAGCTCAGCCCGGATGAGATTCGCGACCAGCGCCGCGAACGTTTCCTCGCCATCGGCCGCTTCGAAGGCGGCGTCGCGCCAGGGCTCTAAGCGTCACCCTCGTCGCGCGTCGCGTTGAGCGCGCGCTTCGAAGCTTCGTGGCGTTCGCGGAACTCTTCGGCGAAGGACGAGGCGAGAATGCCCGTCGGCAACGCGACGATGCCGACACCAGCCAGCGCTACGAGGCCGGCAGCGACCCTGCCCCACGCCGTGTCTGGATAGACATCGCCATAGCCAACCGTGGTCAGCGTCACGACGGCCCACCACATGGCGCGCGCGATCGAGCCGAAAGCTTGCGGCTTGGCCTCGCCCTCAATCAGATAAAGCATCATCGCGGCGATGTAGAGTTGCGCTGCGGCGACCGCGAGCGCCGCCATCAACGGCGCCCACGCGCGGCGGACGGCGGCGCCGACGATCGCAAACGCCGGCACGTAGCGTGCAAGCTTGAACAAGCGGAATAGCCGCAGCGCGCGCAGCGCCGGAAACAGCGCGTAACTCGCGTCTGGATAAAGCAGCATGGCGACGAGCTCCGGCGCGAACGCCAGCACATCGGCGATCGTCACCGGTTGAAGCATGAAGCGCAGCCGGCCGGCGACGCCGGCATGGCGCGGGTTCTCGCCCTCGGACCAGAAGCGCAGCACGAACTCCAGCGCAAAAATCCAAACGACGACAACGTTGATCCACTGCACCAGCGGCAAGATCGAGCGATCGAGCCCCGTATCGCCGCGCACCAATTCGGTTTCCAGCGCCAGCGACAGCAAGCTCACGATCACCAGCGCGATGATCGTCCCCGAAAAGAAATTGATCCCACCCGGCTGATCGGGTTCGAGCCAATCGTGGATGTAGGCTTTCGCCGTCTCGTGCTTGCGCTGGATTAGCGGCATACGGGCCCTGTCTCCTTCGCACGCTGTCTAGCGCCGCACGCGAGAGCGGGCAAAGCGGTTCAGGCGGCCGACGAAAGCTTGAGCCCCACAATACCAGCAACGATCAGTCCGATGCAGGCCAAGCGCGCAGCGCTCGCGCTCTCCGAAAACAGCATCATGCCCAGCAGCGCCGCACCGACCGCGCCAATGCCGGTCCACACCGCGTAGGCGGTCCCGATTGGCAACGTGCGCGCCGCCTGCGCCAGCAGCCACATCGAACCGGCCATCGCCGCGATGGTGATGACGCTCGGCACGGTCTTGGTAAAACCGTCCGTATATTTGAGGCCAACGGCCCAGATGATTTCAAGAAAGCCAGCTGCCGCCAGCATGATCCAGGCGTTCATGAGGACTCCTTCGTGCGGGGGCGCGTTATGGGACGCGCGTGTAGACTTGCCAAGAGCGCGGACGCGTGCGGAGATCGCGCAGTGCGGGGAGGCTGACATGCGAGGTTTAGCGTTAGCTCTGGCGATGCTGGTTGGCGCCTGCGGGACGGTGTCGCCGATTAACGTTGCCAGTTCTGCGCCGCAGCCGGCGCCCCACGAGCGTGATGTAGGCGAAGACGTGCTGGTGCTCGCGCTTTCGGGCGGCGGTGCGCGCGCCGCCTCTTTTCATTTGGGCATTCTGCAGGAACTGCAAGCAACACACGGGCGCAATGGGCGCCCGCTGACGGATCATATTGCGCTGATCACTTCGGTTTCGGGCGGCTCGGTGCTGTCCGCTTATTACGGTCTGCATGGGGACGACGGCCTGGCAACGTTCCGCGGCGCCTATCTCGACAGCGGCTGGCGTGCGCGCGCGGCGTGGTGGCCGCCCGTGTGGATCGGAACGTTGCGCGGCGGCGCAAACGGCCAGCCCCAACTAGCGGACTGGCTCGAGCGAAACGTCTATCCCAACAGCCGTATGCGCGATCTCACGCGCGGCCCGCGCGTCATCATCAACAGCACCGAGCTCTATAACTACACAGCGTTTGCATTCACGCCGCTCTACTTTGAAGGCATCTGCAGCGATCTCGGCGAGGTGCGCGTCGCCGACGCCGTTGCGGCCTCTATGGCGGTGCCAATGATGTTCCGTCCTGTCGTAGCGCAAACACATGACGGCTGTGGGACACCCGCATGGGTGAGCCGCGTGCTAGCTGATCGCTCAACGCCCGAAAACGTACGCCTCACGGCACAGGCGTTTCGCAATTATCGCAACCTTGGCGCCGACGGGCTGCCGGAAAACTTTCAACGGACCGATCAAACGTACCTGCACTTGAGCGATGGCGGCGTGGTGGACAATCTTGGACTGTCTAGCTTGATGGTCATGCGCGCCGCCGGTCCTGCTCCTGCCCCTCTGACAGCGCGCGAAGCCGTGGTCGCGCGCCGCGTCCTTGTAGTGGTGTCGAATGCGGAATACTTGCGCGGCGACCGCCACTACCAAGAACGCCGCAGTGACGCTCTCGGCATCGCGGAGGCAATTGTGGCGCCTCTCGATGCCTCCACCGAGGCGGCCAAGCGCCTGGCGCTCGACGCCTTCCGCGCCGAACTCCCCGCCTTCGAGCGCGAAGTGCAGGCATTCCGGTGCGGGCTCTCCGCGAGCGAAGCCGCGCAGCTTGGCGCCGGGCCGGGCTGGAACTGCGGCGATTTCAGCATGGCGATGGACGTGGTGTCGTTCCGCGACATGAGCCGCAGCGAGTATTGCGAGTTCTACAATCTCGAAACGTCGCTCACGATCCGCGATCCGTCTCAAGTGAGCAGATTGATCGACGCTGGCCGAGGTGTTGTGACGCGCAATGCGGCGCTGATGGACTTTGCGGGACGGCCGGCCCCGGCTCAGGAGCCGGCGCCATCTAGGCGGTGCCCTAGCCCCTAAGTGTCCCGCCCGTGGCCTTCATCACGGCGCTGACGATCTTCGCACTCGCCGCTTCGATCTCGGCGTCGGTCAGCGTCTTTTCGCGCGGTTGCAGCGTGACTTCGATGGCCAGGCTCTTCTTGCCGGCGCTCATGCGTTCGCCGCGATAGACGTCGAATAGGGCAACGTCGGCGATGAGCTGCTTATCGGCGCCGAAGGCGGCGCGGACGAGATCAGCGGCGGGCGTCGCGTCATCGACGACGAAAGCGAAGTCGCGCGTCAGCGGTTGTAGATCGAGCTTCTCCAGCGGCGGCTTGGCGCGGCCGCCTTTGGTACGCGGCGCCGGCAGCGCGTCGATGAAGATTTCGAACGCCAGCGCCGGCGCTTCGACATTGATCGCCTTCAGCGCACGCGGATGGATTTCTCCGAAGTATGCGACAACCTTGGGGCCAAGCTTCAGCGCGCCAGTGCGACCAGGGCGCCAGTGCGCGGGTGCATCGGACGAAGTTTGCATTGACGCGACAGGCGCGCCGAGGGCTTCGAGCACGGTGAGCACGTCGCGCTTCACGTCGAAAATGTCGGGCTGCGGCGATGCGCGCCAGTGGCGCGGCGGTCGCGCGCGCCAGACGGCGGTGAGCGTGCGTTGCTGGCCGGTATCGTTCGTGTTGGCGTAGGCGGGGCCAGCTTCGAACAGACGCGCATCGTCAAAGCCGCGATCGGCGTTTCGTTGCACGGCGACGAGCAGTTGCGGCAGCGCGGTGGGGCGCATGCAGTCGAGGTCGGACGCGATCGGATTGGCGACGAGCATCTCTTCGCCGCCGCCGCCGAAGGCTTGCGCTTGCGCGCGCGAGCAAAAGCTCCAAGTGATGGCTTCGTTGTAGCCCTGCGAAGCGGCGGCGCGGCGCGCCAGGCGTGTACGACTTTCGCCGACGCTGGCCGGCGGCGGGCGGAAGCCTTCGGCGCGCGGCGGCGCGTTGGTCGGCAGCTTGTCGAAACCCTCGATGCGGGCAACTTCTTCTACGAGATCGGCGGGACCGTCGACATCGCGCCGCCAGGTCGGCGGCTCGACGATGATGCGCTTGGAGCCCTGCCCCTCGGCGCTCGTCTCAAAGCCCAAATCCTTCAGCACGGCCCGGACGCGCGTCGGCTTCACGTCGATGCCGGCAAGTTGGCGCACGCGGTCTGGATCGAAGAAGATCGGCTTCGGCGGCGCGGGAAGATCGCCGGCGACCATGATCTCACTTGGCTCGCCGCCGCAGAGATCGAGGATCATGCGCGTTGCGAGTTCGAGACCGGGGATCACGAAGCCAGAATCGACGCCGCGCGCAAAGCGATACTGCGCGTCGGTGGTGAGCGTGAGGGCGCGGCCGGTTTGGTGCGTGAGCGTGGGATCGAAGTACGCGCATTCGACCAAAATGTCGGTGGTGGTCTCGGACACGCCGGAATATTCCCCGCCGATAACGCCGCCAAGGCCGAGCACGCGTTCATCGTCAGCGATGACACACATTGCGGACGTGACGTTATAGACGTTGCCGTTCAGGGCTTTGAAGCTCTCGCCCTCGCGGCCCATGCGGGCGCGGACAACGCCGCTGAGCTTGCTCGCATCATAGACGTGCAGCGGGCGGGCGCGGTCGTGGGTGATGAGATTGGTGATGTCGACCAAGGTGCTGATTGGCTTTTGGCCGATGGCGCGCAGCTTTTGTTGCAGCCAAGCGGGCGACGGGCCGTTCTTGACGCCGCGAATGAAACGGCCGGCGAACATCGGGCACGCGTGCGCATCCTCGGTCGCGACTTTCTGCGGCGACGGATAGCGACCGGGTACCGGCAGCACCGGTTTGGTCGTTTGCTTCCCGATGCCGGCGGCGGCGAGGTCACGCGCGATGCCGGCGACGCCCAGCCAATCGGGACGGTTCGGCGTCACTTCGATATCGATAACCGGATCGTTGAGGCCGAGCGCTTCAGCCAACGGCGTGCCGACTTTGAGATCGGCGTCGAGTTCGAGAATGCCGTCCGCATCGGTGTCGAGTTCAAGTTCGGCGCCGGAGCAGAGCATGCCGTTGGACACGACGCCGCGCACCGGGCGCGCTTCCAGAGTGATGCCGGAGCCTGGGATGGTCGTGCCGATCGGCGCGAACGCGGTGACGAGGCCAGCGCGTGCGTTCGGTGCGCCGCAGACGATCTCAAGATTGCCAAGCGCGGTTTCGACTTGGCAGACTTGCAGCTTGTCAGCGTTCGGGTGCTTCGCTGCGCTGATGATGCGCGCAACGGTGAACGGGGCCAGCTTCTCACCGGCGTTCTCAACGGATTCCACTTCGAGACCCGTCATGGTCATGGTCTCGACGATCGCGTCGACGCTCGCATCGGTGGCGAGATGCTCTTTGAGCCAGGAGAGCGTGAATTTCATTGGGCTGGGCCTCTAACTCCTCCCCCGCATGCGGGGGAGGTGGATCGCGGCGTAGCCGCGAGACGGAGGGGGACGTGGGACGCTGTGACAACGCCCCCCTTCCCCTCGCTTCGCTCGGGACTTCCCCCGCATGCGGGGGAAGAGTTGCAGTGCGTCAGCATCACCCCACTCCCCGCGCCAAGCCGGGCAGCAGATACGGGCTGAAACCGTAGTGTTTTAGCCAGCGCGTATCCGCCGCGAAGAAATCACGGAGATCGGGCATGCCGTATTTGAGCATGGCGAGGCGATCGATGCCCATGCCGAAGGCGTAGCCTTGGTATTTCTCGGGATCGATGCCGCAATTCTTGAGCACGTTCGGGTGCACCATGCCGCTGCCGAGGATTTCGAGCCAATCATCGCCGGCGCCGATCTTGATGGTGCCGCCGGAGCGATCGCAGCCGACATCGACTTCCGCGCTGGGTTCGGTGAAAGGAAAATGGTGCGGACGGAAGCGGAGCTTCACATCATCGACTTCGAAATAGGCTTTGATCGCGGCGATCAGCACGCTTTTCAGATCGGCCATGGTTGAGGTCTCGTCGATGACGAGGCCTTCGATCTGGTGGAACATCGGCGTGTGGGTGGCGTCGGAATCTTTGCGGAAGGTGCGCCCCATGCAGATCATGCGGATGGGCGGCTTTTGTTTCAGCATCGTGCGCACTTGCACGGGGCTCGTGTGCGTACGCAGCACTTTGCGCGCGCCGTCCTCGCCCTTAGCGTCGAGGAAGAACGTGTCGTGGGTTTCGCGCGCCGGGTGGTTTGGCGGGAAGTTGAGCGCGGTGAAATTGTTGAAGTCGGTCTCGATGTCCGGGCCTTCTTCAACCGAGAAGCCCATCTCGCCGAAGATCGCGGCGAGCTCTTCCATCACTTGGGAGACTGGATGGATCGTGCCCAAACGCGGCCGCACCGGCGGCAAGGTCACGTCCACCGCCTCGCTCTGCAGCTGACGATCGAGTGCCGCTTCCGCCAACGTCGCCTTCTTCGTCACGATCTCTTCGGTGACTTTGTCCTTCAGCACGTTCAGCGCGCCGCCGAACGTTTTGCGCTCATCCGGGCTCATCGCGCCCAGGCCCTTCATCAGCGCCGAGATCGAGCCCTGCTTGCCGAGCGCCTCAACGCGCAGTGCTTCTAGCGACGCCTCATCGTTCGCGGCGACGACGCGCGCGAGCAGGTCGCGTTCGAGAGAGTCGAGATCAGTTGTCATCGCGCCGTCCCTTTTGCTCACCCGTTTACGGGGGAGCTGTCAGTCCGCGAAGCGGGCTGACTGAGGGGGCGATGCACCGCACAGCTTGCGGGCGTTGGCGCGGTTGCGCCCCCTCCGGCCGCTTCGCGGCCACCTCCCCCGCACGCGGGGGAGGAAACCACGGAGTGCTTACTTCAGTGCGGCTTGGGCCTGGGAGATCAGGCCTTTGAAAGCCGCCGGCTCGTTCATGGCGATGTCGGCCATGACCTTGCGGTCCAGCTCGACGCCGGCCTTGGCGAGCCCGAAGATAAATCGGGAATAGGTCAGCCCCTCTTCGCGCACCGCTGCGTTGATGCGCTGAATCCAGAGCGCACGGAACGAGCGCTTCTTGGCTTTGCGATCGCGGTAGGCATAGAGACCGGCCTTCTCAACTGCCGCATTGGCGGCGCGGAAGGTGTTCTTGCGACGGCCGTAATAGCCCTTCGCTTTCTTCAGAACTTTCTTGTGGCGTGCGTGGGCGGTGACGCCCCCTTTTACGCGGGCCATGATGTTACTCCGTCAGATAAATTGATTCAGTCGAGGCCGTACGGGATCCAAAGCTTCACGCGCTTTGCGTCCGGCTCGGCGAGCACCGAGGTGCCGCGGTTCTGACGGATGTACTTGGAATTATGGCTGATCAGGCGGTGGCGCTTGCCGGCGGGGCCGGCCTTCACTTTGCCTGAGGCCGTGAGCTTGAAGCGTTTTTTGACGCCGCTCTTGGTCTTCAGTTTCGGCATTTGATCCTCGTTTGGACAGGGACGCGGGCCGAAACCCACGCCAAAAAAGGTCGCCACGGCATGCCGTACAGGCCGGGCCACCCAGAAGAGGCGGGCAGATAGCATGGCCCCCCGCCCGGAACAAGCGGCCGCTGGGGCCGAAACCAGGACTCTGGCGGTGAGACCTCGCCGCCGCTAGGATCGGGTCTAGGGGAGAAGGCGCGATGCGACAGCCCACGTCATTGGACGATGCCAAGGCCATGGTCCGTGAGGAAAAGGCCAAGGTCAGCACCGCCGTCAGCAACTTCGCCGGCTCACGCTGGGCGACGGCGATATTGGCGACTTTGGTCATCGCCTTCGGTGTCAATCTTATCTACTCGCCGACCCAATTGCCGACCTTTGGCGACTGGTCAGTGGCCCGGGTCGGCCTGCCGGAAGGGCGCGACTTTGGATTGCTCGGCGAACAAGCGGTGCAAGCGCGCGAGGCGGCGGAGCGCGAGCAGATCGCCGAGCGCGGCCGCACCTGGGCGGAGGCCAACTCAGACAAGGTGCCGGCCATCAACGCCGTCGGAGTCGGCGGCGCATTATTGCTGCTGCTCGGCAACATGTGGATCATGACCAAGCGCCGGCGGTTCACGCGCGGCTAAGCTTTAGCCGCGCTGGAAGCCGAAGCGATATGGCGGCCGACGTTCGGCCGGCCAATCGGTCCATGGGCCGGGCGACAACGCGACCAGCGCAAACGAACCACGCGGCGTCGCCGTCGCCGCCTCGCCCAGGATTACTTCGCGTTCGCCGGCGCCCTCGACCGCCACGCGCACGCGCAGGCGCCCGGCCCACACGCAGCGCGCATTCTGCGGGCAGCGGCTGTCTTCGAGCACTTCGAGCGGACGCACGCGCAAGCCCTCGCCGAGATTGGCTGTTTCGTTGAGGCGTACGGCGACCACGCCCGGCGCCGCCAAGGCGGCGTCGCGCTGGGCCAGATCCTCACGGATGTGTTGCGGCAGTTGCGCTTGATCAGGACCGGCCGCGCCGCCAGCCGGCGAAGCACAGGCCGCCACGAACAAAGCCGCAAACAAAATAGCGCGCATCAACACAATCCTATTCACGGCGAAAGTAGCGGCCCGGGCTGAACGGCGCCTGAGGCGAGCGTTATGCGCGCGGCGCCATGACCATGACGACTTGGCGGCCTTCGAAACGCGGCTCGTGTTCGACCTTAGCGATCGAGTCGAGTTCGTTGCGCATACGGTCGAGCAACTCCATGCCCAAGTGAGTGTGCGCCATTTCGCGGCCGCGGAAGCGCAAGGTGACCTTCACCTTATCGCCTTCTTCGAAGAAGCGATGGATGGCCTTCATCTTCACTTCGTAATCGTGGTCGTCGATGTTCGGGCGAACTTTGATTTCCTTTAGTTCGACCCTCTTGGCCTTTTTGCGCGTCTCGGCCTTTTTCTTCTGCTCCTCGAAACGGAATTTTCCGTAGTCGAGAATCTTGCAGACCGGCGGCACCGACTGGGGCGCCACCTCAACAAGATCAAGGCCGGCCTCGCGCGCTGCGTCGAGCGCGGCGGAGATCGGCATTTCCCCCTGCTTTTCCCCTTCTGCATCGATGAGGAGCACGCGCGGCACACCGCGGATCTCCTCGTTCACGCGCGGACCATCTTTCGAGGGCGGCGGCGCGGCGTATGGACGTCTGGCTATCGGGCCATCTCCTGTCTCTGTTGATAAAAAGGCATGCGCTCCGCGCCCAAGGGACGCGGACTCACCAGCGGAATATTGCGTGTACGCGAGCTTTCATCAAGCCGTTGCGGCGTGGCGAAAGACCCCGCAATTGCGCAATTGTCGCTCAACCTGCTCGACCGGCAGGTCGGCGATGACGGCGGCGGTCAGCGCCACCACCCCGCCGCGCCCGCGCGGGGCGGTGAGGTCAGGCCGGTTGAGGGCCGAAAGGAACACCAAGCAGGACGCCCCTGAGGCGGCCGCCAGGTGCATTAATTCAACGTCGTCCCCTACCGCAAAAGCAGCCCGCTCCAGCAAACCGATGCTCTGGAAGAGATCGGGCCGGGTGACCAAATTCTTTGCGCGTGGTTCGGCCTTCACCACCGCCGCGCCGAGCGGACGCTCGTCGGCGCCACCTAGGATCACCGGCGTCACGCCGTTGCTGGCGATGCGGCGGGCAAGGTCGGCGTACTTCTCTTCCGGCCAACGTCGATTGGACTCGGTGTCCGCGCCGCGCGGCAGCAGCACCACGTACGGTCCGCGAATGCCGAAGAACTCCGGACTGAGCCGTGGAGGATCGCGCAGTACCGCGCGTATCCACCTGAGGTCTGGCATCAATGGCTCGGGATCGAGACCAGCTGCGGCCAACTGCCCTGCGTACCGGTCGAGCGGATGGATTTGGGCGCGCTCAGGATCGAGATAAGCGTGCGTCGCGCCAGCAATCGGCCCCGACCATTTTGGCGGCCACGGGCGCATGCCTTGAAAGTAATTGTTGGTGCGGCTCGACCCTTCGAGGTCGTAGATCATGTCGTACTTCGCCGTGCGGATGCGCGCGATTAGCTTGGTGATCGCTTGCGCTTCAGTAGGCTTGCCATCGGCTTCGACGGTGTCGAAGTACGGCGCCTTCTCAGCGAGATCCTTGGTGGCTTCAGTTGTGAGCAACGTGATGCGGGCGCCGACATGCGCTTCGCGAATGCGCTTGGCCGCGGCCAAAGCAAGCACGAACGCGCCGAGCCCGCCCAGCTGAATCACCAGCACGCGCTTAGCTGAACTCGTTTCGTTGTCGGAAGACGCAGATGGCTTGCGCCAAATCATTTCCAGCTTGCTCCTTGGAGGCGCTTTTACAGCACGGTCTCCGGATTCGTAACTGCCTTACGCTGTTCGGCATCGCGCAGAAGGCGTTGGTAAACCGCTAATGTGGCGGTTTGGAGCGCTGCTTTGGAATACTGCGCTCGCACGCGCGCACGGCCTTTGCGGCCCATTTCCGCGCGTTTTTCCGCTCCAAGATCCATCGCCCGCTCGATCGCGCCGGCTAATGCCTGCGCCGCGCCGGGCGGAACAAGGAACCCGGTCTCGCCTTCCAGCACAGTCTCGGTGTAGCCGCCGAGATTGGACGCGATCACCGGAACCCCCAACGCCTGCGCTTCAACGGCCCCGCGCCCAAACGCTTCCGCTTCGATAACAGGGAATACAGCGAGGTCCGCCGAAGCGAACGCGATCGGCATATGGGTTACATGGCCTACAAGAGTGATGACGTCGCCTAGGCCGGCCGCGTCGATCGCCGCTCTCAGCTCTGACACGTAGCCGTGGCGCCCTTGCGGGTCGCCGGCGAGGATCACCTTGATCGCGCCAGGGCGGCGGGCTTCGATCATTTTCACAGCTTCGATCAGCACGAGCTGACCCTTCCAGCGCGTCAGCCGCGCCGGCGCGATCACGACGCAGCGCGCATCCTTCGGCGCGAGGCCCCAATCGGCGCGCGTGATCTCAATGTCGTTGTCGCTGACCTTCTCTCGGTCGAACGAGGTGAGATCGACGCCGCGCGGGATGACGACGATGCGCTCGGGCGCGACGTCGTAAAATTCGAGAATGTGCTCGCGCGTGTATTCGGAATTGGCAATGACGACGTCGCCGCGCGTCATGATTGAATTATAAAAGCGTTTTATGCCCGTGCGGCCATTATAGATGCCGTGGAAGGTTGTTACGAATGGTACCCCGGACAAGCGCGCCGCAATGAACGCGCTCCAGGCGGGTGCGCGCGAGCGTGCGTGAATGATGCCGACGCGGCGCTTTCGCGCGATTGACGCCAACTTCCAGGCGTTGGTTAAGGCGGTGAACGGGCTCTTGGTTTGAACGGGGAGTCTGATCAACTCGCCGCCGGCCGTCTTGAGGTCCGGCTCAAGACGGCCGCCGGCGCTAGCGACCAAAGCGAGCCCCCCGGCGCGGCTGATCGCTTCCGCTATTTCAAGCGTGGTCCGCTCCACCCCGCCAGCATTTAGCTCAGGAGTGACCTGCAGAACCGATGGGATGTGACCTTCTTGCAATGCTCTGCCGCCGCCCGAAACAGCCCCGTTCCGGCATAAACCGATGTTTGAAAACGGTTTTGCCCAGTTTGGCGCTCTGATTCTTTAAAGACGCGCTTTCGGTCGCTTTCTGCGAGCCATCTTTCTCCTCGCAGTAGAACCCGCGGGGCGGCCAAGTCGAGATGCGGCCGCAGATTGGATGCACCCGTCCTGAGCGAAGCGCTTGGATTCCCCATCCGCTTCGGGCATCGGTTTTCAACCGTCGCGGGGACACTCATGATCACAGCTTTTGCCGCCCTCCTCATGCCGCTCGCCCTCATGCAATCGGGCGCGCCAGAGGCCGGGTCCGCCGCCGCTTACAACGCGCAGCGCTTCGCGCAGTGCATCGCCCTGCTCGATACGGACGCTCCGCGCGCCTACGAGGACGCGATGTCCTGGGCGGCCGAGGGTCAATCGGCCAGCGCCTACCGGTGCGCCGCCATGGCGCTGGTGGCGCAGAACCGCCACGCGGAAGGCGCCAGGCGGCTGGATTCCTTGGGCTCGGCGGTCAATCCGGGGGAAACGGCGCTCCGGGCTGAACTGTTCAACCAAGCTGGCAATGCCTGGCTGCTCGGCCGCGAGCCTGCACGCGCGCGCAGCTCCTTCACCCGCGCCATTGCCACCTTGCAAAGCGATCCCTCGCAGTTGCCCGACCTGCTGATCGACCGCGCCCGCGCTTACGCCATGGAAAGCGAGTGGCGCCTGGCAGAGGAAGACCTCTCCCGCGCGCTCGACATCCGCCCCGGCGATCCCTTGGCGCTTCGGCTGCGGTCAGCGGCGCGCATGCACCAGCGCTCGTTCGAATTGGCGGAAGCCGACGCACAACAAGCTCTGACGCTAGCGACGACGGAAGAGGATCGCGTAGGCGCGGCGCTAGCGCTTGGCCACGTGCGCGAGAGCCAGCGCCTCGGCGCACCGGTTGACGAACAATAGGGCGCCAAGCGCGACGGATCGGCGGGGCGCCCGCCGTTAGAACGTGCGTGAGGGTTTTGACGCCTGGAGGCCCACAGTGAAATTCAAAGCCTATTTTGTCGGCGCAGCGTTGGTGCTCGCCGCGTGCGCGGCAACGCCCGCCGCGGCCTGGACGCAGATCGGTATCCGCGAAGTGCGCGATCGAACCGACCGAGACACCATCCGGGTCGAAGGCCCGCGCCGGTTCGAGCGCATCAAGCTCTGCGTTTACCGCAACCCAGTCCATTTCATCGACTTCGACGTGCGCTTCGCCAACGGCGGCCATCAAGACGTGAGCGTCCGCCAGCGTATCAATCCCGGCGAATGCACACGCACGATCGACCTTGAAGGCGACGACCGCAACGTCACTACCGTCTCGATGCTCTATGAGGAAACCAGCTTCCGCCGCCGCACCGCCACTGTCCGGCTGTTTGCGGAATAGATAAAGAGCGGCGTCACGGAACCGCGGGCGCCGCGTCCGATTGCGTCGCGATCTGGCGCAAATCCCAACCCGATCCAGCCATGACGCCGGTGATGTTGTCGACACGCCAAGCATCGCCTTCCCAGATCATGTAGAACACGATCTCCTCGGGCTGGCCGAGATTTATGAAGCGGGCGCGCACGGCGGCGTGGCTGTTCTGGACGGCGGATTCGGTGGTGACGCTGAGACCGCTCAGTTCGTAATCCTGAGCCCCGATGACCGGATCAAAATCGAGGATTGGTTCGTTCCGCGCATTCGAGCGCGCGACCATCGCCTCGAGCTGACGCCAGAGATCAGCTGACCACGGCGCTTGGTCGCGGAACGACGGAAACGTCTCGGCGCGCGTCAGATAGGGCTCGTATATCGGACGAACGGTTTCAGCGGGATCGGGAAAGTTTGGGGCCACCTCTGGCGTGGGTGCTTCCACCTTCTCGGGCTCAGGCGAACACGCAGCCAAAGCCGTCAGTGCCAGCGCGCTTGCAAGCATGTCGCGTCTGCGCATCGGTAACTCCCAGTCTAAGCAGGTAGCTAAGCGCAACTGCCGATACGCGCCAGCTTTAACCGCGCACCCAGCCCACGGCGGGATCATTGAAGTCGACGATGTCGCCGAGTTCGTAGACGTTACGATAGCCATAGCCATAGAGGTTGATGAACGTCTGGATGTTCAGAGCCAGCTCAAGCCGCTTCAGCACCACCGGCTGTTGGTTATTGGAGAAGTTGTTGTTGCAATAAATCAGGATGCGCGCGGTCGGATCACGCAGCGCCGCACGCAGGCTCTGGTCGGTGAAGTCGGTGAAGGGCAGATTGATCGCGCCATCGATGTGACCTTGTGCGTAGGCGTCAGCGGAGCGGGCATCTAGGATGATAGTGTTGGGCTCGCGGGCCATGCGTTGGAAATCAGCCAGGGTGATCAGCCGCTCGGCGCGATAGCCGTCCACTTCGACTGCGAGGCCGCGGAACCCTTCGTAGTCAATCTGCGCGTCGGTCGTCGGGCGCACCTTCTCCTGCGCCAGGACCGGGGCCGCCATCAAAAGTCCAAGCGCCGCAGCCGCGGCGATCAATGCGCGCATTGCACACCTCCCTCTCGCAAGGGAAGTTTACCGCTTCGACTTTGCTTTTATTGCGGCGCCGCGCCGCTGCTGATGGCGCTCAGGAGATATGGCACGCCAATGGCGTAAAAGCCGCCAAGCAACAGGCCAACCGGCATGCCCATGAGCGCGCCGACATAACCGTTGCCGAGCCGCTCGCCCCAATCGAGGCCGCGCCCGCCGAGACGGATCAGAAAGCCGATGCCGCCGCCGATCAGCCCCCCCACGCCGCCATACTCCCAGCCGAGCACGCACAGCGCGATCATGCCGAAAAACGCGGCGACGCTAAGCAGCAGCCTCAGATTGTCCACGCCAGCCTCATGTCCATCCCCGCCCCCGGGGCGGAACTCTCATGGCAGGCATGGCCGGTCTTCCGCAAGCCGCCGACGCAGGGTCAAACCGAAGGGCGGATCGAACCGTTGGTCACAGGCGGCGGCGCAGCGTCGTAACCCGGCCGTGGCCGGCTCGCCGCCTCCCGCTGAGCCGCGGCGGAGATCAGGCCCAATTCCTGCGGCGTGACCACCACCAATTGACCCGACGCCGCCAGCGCTTCGGCGATGTTCTGACGGGTCTGCATTTCGAGCATGGTGAGCATCGCCGCCGTAGAGGCGGGATCGCGTTTTGCGAAAACGTCAGCAAGCTGGTCGAGTTGCTGCGGGCGCAATGCCAGCACGCCAAGCGCTCGCGCGGCGGCGCGGGCATTGTCGATGGCGCCTTGCGGGGTTGCTGCGCCGCCAGCGGCGGTGGGAAGGCCGATCGAGCCGAACTCATCTGGCTGCGTGTATGTGAAATTGGCGGTATGGAAATTGACGCCGAGCGCCATGCCGGGCTCGCCGCTTTCGTCGCCTTCTTCCTCCGCGCGACGCAGATGCTCGATCACAGCGCGTTCGACATCGTGCAGCGACATACGCAACGCTTCGTCATTGCGTTTGCCGACTTCCGAGCGAAACGCGCTTTGAATGCGCGTTTCTAGCGCGAGGCTGAATTCTTGAATCTCGTAGACGTGCTTCAGAAGCTTGCGGTTGAGGCTGAACTGCACGCGCGCTTCTACGATTACTTTATGCGCATCCGCCGTCATCGCTTCGAACGGGAGCGGCGCGCAATATTGGGGGCGCAGATTGATAGATCCGGTTTTTTGATCGAGCAAGCGGGTCATGCGGCGGCCGCCGGTGGCAGGATCAAGCGCGACGAATTCGATCTGCGGCGCTTCCGGGCCCTTCACCACCGCTTCTTCAATATCCCACAGCACAACCTTGCCTTCGAGCGCGCGACTGAATCCGCGCTCGTTGTGAGTCATGTAGGTGCGATCGTAGCGCGCTTCGTAATAGCGCGTGAATATGAAGAGCAGCGCGGCGAGCAGCAACACGCCCACCACGGCCGCGATTACGATAATCCACACCAAGCTCATCGCGCTCTCCCCCGAGGCGAAAATTCACCATATCGCATCCGCAATCCAAGTGCAGCTGAAAGTACGGTTCTGGGGAAAGCTTAGTCGCGGCGGTCGCTTTCCAGCACGCAACCAGCCGTGCCCTCGTTGCGCACGACGCGCGCACGGCCAACCAGGGTCGACGCGCGCTGACGCACGTAGGGGCCGGGACGATCGGCGCGCCAGCGATTGGGGTTCGGCAGCACCGCAGCCAAGCGCGCGGCCTGCAGCGGGGTAAGGTCAGCCGCGGAAACGCCAAAGCGCGCACGGGCGGCGGCCTCGATGCCGAAATTGCCATCGCCCCACTCCGCCGCGTTCAAGTACGCCTCCATGATCCGCTCTTTCGGCCACATAAATTCGATCAGCGCGGTGAAGTAGGTCTCAAAGCCCTTCCGCACCCATGACCGATCGGGCCATAGAAACAAATTCTTCGCCGTCTGTTGGCTGATGGTCGAGGCGCCGCGCACGTTGCCGCCGCGTGCGTTCGATTCCATCGCGCGCTGAATTGCTTCGACGTCAAAGCCATCATGTGTGCAGAAATTCGCATCTTCCGCTGCAATCACCGCGCGCACGACGTTCGGCGAGATTTGATCGAGCGGCACGGGATAGTGGCGGATGGTTTGCCCTTCGGCGGCGCGCTGCATCATCAGAATGGTCGAGGGCGGATCGAAGAAGAGATAGGCGCCCGCCCATGTGACCGGGATCAGCACGAAGGCGATGAAGAACACCGAAACCAACGTGCCGAACAAACCGAACCGCTTGCGGCGCTTAATGCGACCAAGGTCGAGATCGAGATTGGTGCGCGCATCGCGGGCGCGTTGCCGGTCAGAACGGCGCGGCGGGCGCTGCGGTAGCGGGATTTCAGCTTCGCCAAATAAGGACTCATCGGACTGCGCGTATTGCGGCGCTCGTTCATAGCGCGGCGGCTGCGCTTCAGGCTCAGGGGCTGGCGGCTCGTACAGAGGCTCATCCACATCGTCACGCGGCGGCTCTTCCTGCAACGGCGGCTGCGGCGGTTCGGTCGCGCGCGGCGGCTTGCGATCCTCTGGGTTGTCGTCCTCGCCGCTCATGCGTTCCATTCCCCCGCCACGCTGGCGTCCGTCTCGCGCAGCGCCCAGGCTGATTTGAGGCGCTCGAAGGCTGAAGCGTCAAGCAGGCGCCGGCAAGCCCAAACCGCCATACCGCGCACCAGGTGTGAACTATCGCCCAATCGCGCCTCTGCTGCGCCCGCGAGCGCAGGATTGCCGGAATTGCCAATAGCGCACAGCACGTTGCGCACGAAGCGATCCCGCCCGGTTCGCTTTACCGGCGTGCCCGCGAACCGCAGCCGAAACGCTGCATCATCAAGCGCAGCAAGCTCGTCCAAAGGCGCAATACGCAGTTCGGCGCGCAAGACCATACGCGTCTCGCGCGCCTCTTGCGCGAACTTGTTCCATGGGCAGACCGCGAGACAATCATCACACCCGAACACGCGATTGCCCATCGGCTCGCGGAACTCGCGCGGAATCTGGCCTTTGTGTTCGATACTGAGATACGCAAGGCAGCGCCGCGCATCGAGCTGGTACGGCGCAGGAAACGCGTTCGTCGGACAAACATCGAGGCATGCGCTGCACGATCCGCAATGATCGCTCTCCGGCGCATCCGGCTCGATCTCCGCTGCTGAAAGAATGGAGCCGAGAAACAACCACGAGCCATGCTCGCGCGAGACCAGATTGGTATGCTTGCCTTGCCAGCCGAGACCGGCGCGCTCGGCCAGCGGCTTTTCCATCAGCGGCGCGGTGTCGACGAACACCTTCACTTCAACGCCGCTCTCCTGCCCCAGCCAATGCGCCAATTGCTTCAGCTTGCCTTTGACAATGTCATGATAATCGCGCCGCGCCGCGTAGGCGGAGACGAGCCCCAGATCTTTCTCCGCGAGCAAAGCGATCGCATCGTCCTCCGGCGCATACGATTGCCCAACGATGATCACGCTTTTCGCTTGCGGCCACAGATTCTGCGGATGACTGCGTCGCTCCGCTTCGCGCGCCAGCCAGTCCATGTCGCCGTGACGGCCCGCATCTAGAAATTCCGCCAGCCGCGCACTCGCCGGCCACGGCGCGTCAGCCGAGGTGACGCCGAACGCGTCAAACCCCAATGCATGGGCGCGCGCCGCGATATCCGCTTTTGCAATGCCGAGGGTCACACTCACGCACCCACCTATGCCGTAGGCTCGAAACCGCGTCGACCTCACTCTGCCGTGCGCGGCAGGACTACCGCCCGGCGGGGCGCTCGCTCTATAAGGGACGTCTGTAAGTGCGGGGGGGTATAGATGCTGCGCAGAACTTGCTTAGTCCTGGGCGCCGCCGTCGCGCTGATGTTGGTCGCGTGCGGACAAGCGACGGCGCCGACATCGCACGAAGAGCAGCCGTCGGCGGCGGCCCCGTCCGAAGAGCCGAGCGCAAGCGGCGCGTCGACACCGACCGAGTTCTGCGCCGAAGTAGGCCGCCGCGTGTCACCGCAAGACTGCGCTGATTTCGCCGCTCTGGCGGAAAACGCCGCCGCCGGCTCCGCCGCCTTCAACGCACCCGATCCCATGCAGCGCGGCGAAGTTCACACACTGCAGCTCGCGATCAGCTTTGCGCAGACCCCCGAACAAATCGCCGCGCGCGAACAGGCCGAGCGTGCTGCCGCTGAAGCGATCGACACCGAACCGCCAGTGCAACCGGCGCCGCCCACGCCCGGCGATGTCGTCGCCCCGCTCGCGGGTGATACGGTTGAATTCACGCCGTTGGTCGGCCGTTTCATGCGGGCTGAGCTCGTTGGCAACGGTTTTGAGATCACGCCGCTGACGTCTGCCTCGCAAGAAGTGCTGCAAGACAGCGTGACGACGTGGAATTGGCGCGTGGTGGCAACGGAAGGCGGCCGCCGCTCGCTGACCCTGCGCACCGTCGTCGAGGGATGCACGGCGGAAGGCCAATGCTACCCACTGCGCTCGACCAGCCAAAACTACGATGTCACCGTCACCGTCGGCCTCGTCGGCCAAGCGCAAGACTTCCTCACCGCCGCGCCGACTTGGCTACGTCTGCTCGCCGGCGTGCTGACGGCGCTGGCGGTGCTCATCGGCGCCTGGTTCGGCCTCCGTAGCGCTTTCAGCAAAGGCCGCGCTGGCGGTTAGGGCTCGGCCTATTCGGAGAGCAAAGCGTAAATCTCTATCTGCCGCTGAGCGAGCCGCTGATATTCGAGCTCAAGCAGGCCCAGAGCACGCAAATGCTCAAGCGAGACCTCGTCATTGTAGGCGCCTGACCTGATGTCCTGCGCGGCCGCATTCATCGCGCGCATCACTTGCTCGTTCGTCGCCGCGTACTGATCGCGCGTCTGGATCAAGTCCGCGATGGCGGCGCGATTGGGATGCGCGTTGGCGAGCGTGATCCGTTCCAGGGCCAGAGCCGCGCGCTCGGCGATCAAAGATGCACGGATGCTGTTGATCGCCGATTCTAGCGCCGGCAGATCTGCTTCGCTGCCGCCGATAGCGGCCATACCATCGTACATCGAAGCCATGCCGCTAACGGTATGGTAAGTGGACGTGGCAGGGTCGAGCAGTTGCTGGCGCGCGCGCAATGTCGTCGCCTGCGCGCGCATCAATAGCACGGCGCCGCGATTCAAATTCGGCAGCAGCCGATTGGCTTCTGCGTTGTCCCCGCGCTCGATCGCGCCGACAAACTCAATCATGTCGGCCAAGAGTTGATCCAAATTATCCACGCTTGAGCGTGAATCACGCAACAAGATCTCACTCATCCGAATCGAGTCGGGTGGCGCGTCGCGATGCGTGAAGGGCTGCATCGCTTGCAGCTCAGCGCGCGCCCGCGCGAGCTCAGTGCGCGCGGTGGCAGCTTGCTGGGCGATGTTGCGCAGCGTCGCCCGCGCCGCTTCGGGCGACTCCGCTTCGAAATTCATTTGCAGGAAGGGCTGCGAGGCGCGATTTGCCCGTTCGAGAACGCCCATCACGTTCTGCGTCCAGGCTACAAAGGCGGCGTTGCCGTCTTCCGCAGGCGCAACGCCCCGCGGCAGCGCAGGCGACGGCTCGGCCGACGCCGATCCGGCAACCAACATTAGCCCGACCGCCAGCGCCATCAGTGATTTTGCAAACATCCCGCACCCTCCCTCAAGGCAGGATAGCGCTGGAGCCCCAATTCGGTCCACCCGACTTCGGCGACGATGGGTCGACACCACGACCCCCTAATTGGGATGCCGCAGTGTGCGGCCGACTGCTAAGCCGCCGCGACGGGCGACGCCGCATCGGCGTCCGTCAGCGCATAGGGCAGCCGCGGCAGCATCTCTTTCGGACAGATTTGCCAGAAGCGGCCGCGCGCCTCGCGCCAGTGCGCCAACATGTGCGCAGCGCGCGGCGAGCCAGTGCGACGCGCGTGATCCTCGACCAACGCGTGCAGCACGCCCTCCCAGTGGGCGGCCCGAAGGCGTTGCGCAACGACGCTATCGCCGTTGAGCATCGGCTCGAAGCTATTGTCGGCGTCATAGACGAAGGCCATGCCGCCCGACATGCCTGCGGCGAAATTGTCGCCGACCGCGCCGAGGATCACGACCGTGCCGCCTGTCATATATTCGCAGGCATTGGCGCCAGCGCCTTCGACAACGGCGGTCGCGCCCGAATTGCGCACCGCGAAGCGTTCGCCCGCAAGACCGGCGGCGAAGAGCTTGCCGCTGGTTGCGCCATACAAGCAGGTGTTGCCAATGATGGCGCCGAGCCTGTCCGCCTCCTCCGGCGCCGGCTTCAGCGTGATGAGGCCGCCGGAAAGCCCCTTGCCGACATAATCGTTCGCGTCACCGGTAACGTGCAGCGCTATGCCTTGCACCAAAAAGGCGCCAAGGCTTTGCCCGCACGAGCCGCGTAGGTTCACACTGAGCTGGCCCTCCGGCAACGCATCCATGCCAAACTTGCGCGCCACGTGCGCAGATGCGCGCGAGCCGATCGCGCGCTGGGTATTGCGAACGGCGCAATCGACTTGTCGCTTCTCCCCGCGCTCGAAGAAGCCTGGCGCTTCACTGATGAATTGGTGATCGAGCGAAGGCGGCGGCTCGTTGCGGCTGAGCTGCGTGCAGTAGGGTGGATATGGGCTGTCCACACGGACCAGAAGCGGATTGAGATCGAGATCGTCCAGGTGCTCGGCGCCGCGGCTGATCTGTTCGATCAGCTCGGTGCGACCGATGATGTCCTCCAACCGACGGAAGCCGATCAACGCCAAGATTTCACGCACCTCCTCGGCGATGAAGCTCATCAGATTGACGACCTTCTCCGGCGTGCCGGTGAAGCGCTGGCGCAGCGCTTCGTCCTGCGTGCAGACGCCGACCGGGCACGTGTTGGAATGGCACTGTCGCACCATGAGACAGCCCATAGCGACGAGTGAGGCCGTGCCGATGCCGAACTCTTCGGCGCCGAGGATGGCGGCGACGATGATGTCGCGACCGGTGCGCAAGCCGCCATCAGTTCGCAGCCGGACGCGGTGACGAAGATTGTTGAGCATCAGCACTTGATGCGCTTCAGCGAGACCCATCTCCCACGGGATGCCGGCATATTTGATCGACGTCTGCGGCGACGCGCCGGTGCCGCCGACATGGCCGGAAATCAAGATCGTGTCGGCGCCCGCTTTCGCTACGCCGGCTGCAACAGCGCCGATGCCGGATTGCGCGACCAATTTTACGGTGACGCGCGCGATTGGGTTGATCTGCTTCAAGTCGTAGATGAGCTGCGCCAAGTCCTCGATCGAGTAGATATCGTGGTGCGGCGGCGGGCTGATCAGCGACACGCCGGGCGTCGCGTGGCGCAAGCGCGCGATGAGTTCAGTGACTTTGAAGCCGGGCAGCTGGCCGCCCTCGCCGGGCTTGGCGCCTTGCGCGATCTTGATCTCGATCTCGCGGCATTGGTTGAGGTACTCGGCAGTCACCCCGAAGCGGCCGGACGCGATCTGCTTCACCGCCGAGTTGGCGTCGTCGCCGTTCGGCAGCGGCTTGTAGCGAGCCGGGTCCTCACCGCCCTCGCCGCTGACGCTGCGCGCGCCGATACGGTTCATGGCGATGTTGAGCGCACCGTGCGCTTCCGGCGAAAGTGCACCCATGCTCATGCCGGGCGTCAAGAAGCGCTTGCGGATATCGGTGATGCTCTCGACTTCCCCCAGCGGCGTCGGGCGCAGCTTCTCTTCGCGCACTTCGAGCAGATCGCGCAGTTGGATCGGCTGGTTCAACCGGCGCTCGCGCACGGCTTCGGAATATTTGCGATACGCTTTGTAATCGCCCGTGTCGCAAGCGCGCTGCAGCTGGTGAATGGAGTCGGCTTCAAGCGCGTGACGTTCGCCGCTGGCGCGGAAGCGGTACTGACCGCCCACCGGCAGCGCCGCCAAGGCGCCGTCAAATGCACGCGCGTGCTGGTCCGCCGCTTCAAGTGCGAGACCAGAAAGCCCGATGCCGGAGACGCGGCTCGTGAGGCCGGGAAAGAATTCGTCCGCCAGCGCACGCGAGAGGCCGATCGCTTCGAAGTTCAACCCACCCCGGTACGACGAGATCACCGAGATGCCCATCTTCGAGATGATCTTGAGCAAGCCCGCTTCCAAAGCCGCGCGATAGTTTGCGGCCGCTTGTTCTTGACTGAGCCCGCCGCTCAAGCCACGCGCGGTGCGATCCGCCACCGTGTCGAAGGCGAGATAGGGGTTCACCGTGGTGGCGCCGCAACCGATCAGCACGGCGGCGTAGTGCGGGTCGAGGCATTCGGCGCTGCGCACGCTGATCGAACAGAACGTGCGCAAGCCTTTAGTCACCAGATGCGAATGCACCGCGCTCGCCGCCAAGATCATCGGACACGCGATGCGATCAGGGCCTTGCGCCTCGTCGGAGAGGATTACGTGCGAGCGCTTATTGTACGCGACCGCCTGCTCTGCTTCGGCGCAGACGCGATAGATCGCAGCGCGCAACGCGACGCCGGCGTCCTCGCCGGGCAGCGGCGCCGGGAACGTGCAGTCGACGCGGGCGATGTCTTCGCCCAGCTCTTTCATAAGCCGCGCATACATGCCGTTGGTCAGGATCGGGCTCGACAGCACGAACACGCGCGCCTGCGCTTCGTCCTGCGCCAGAATGTTGCCGAGGTTCTTAAAGCGCGTCGCGAGGCTCATCACCCGGCCTTCGCGCAGCGGATCGATTGGAGGGTTGGTGACCTGGCTGAAGTTCTGCCTGAAATAATGCGAGAGTGGTCTGTTCTGCTCGGACAGCACCGCAAGCGGCGCATCATCACCCATCGAGCCAATTGCTTCTTTGCCATCTTCCAGCATCGGCTGCAGCAGAAGCTCGACGTCCTCCATGGTGTAGCCAGCGGCGGCTTGGCGCTGCAGCAGCTCGGCGCGATCCGCGAACAAGCGCGGCTCATCGCCCTTCAGTTTCTGATCGAGATCGATGACGTTCTTCAGCCAAGCGCCGTACGGATGCTGCGCCGACAACGCATCGACCAGTTCTTCGTGATGATAAAGCCGGCCGTCGAACGTATCGACCGCAATCATTTGCCCCGCGCCGATACGGCCGCGCTCCGTGATGACGCGATCGTCAAGCGGGCACATGCCGGTTTCGGAGCCGACAGCAAGCAAGCCATCTTGCGTCAGCGAATAGCGGAACGGGCGCAGGCCGCTGCGATCCAGCCCGGCCACAGCCCAGCGGCCATCGAACATCGCCAGCGCCGCCGGCCCATCCCACGGCTCCATAACCGCGTTGCAATACGCATAGAGCGCACGGTGACTATCCTTCATCGTGTGCGACTTCGCCCACGCCTCCGGGATCAGCAGCGACTTCGCCATTGGCGCGGCGCGGCCGGCGCGCACGAGCACTTCGAACACGTTGTCGAGCGCAGCGGAATCTGAGCCGCCTGGCTGTACGATTGGCTTTACGTCGCCATCCGCATCGCCGAACGCTTCCGATGTCATCCGCACTTCGTGCGAACGCATCCAGTTCACATTGCCCTTCAGCGTGTTGATCTCGCCATTATGCGCGAGCATGCGAAACGGCTGCGCCAAGCGCCATTGGGGAAAAGTGTTGGTCGAATATCGCTGGTGATAAAGCGCGACGCTCGATGTGAAGCGCTCGTCACGGAGATCAGGATAGAAAGCATCGATCTGCGCCGCCAGGAACATGCCCTTATAGACGAGCCGCTTGGCGGAGAGCGAGCAGACGTAGAGCTCAGTGATGTTCGAGGCGAGCGCCCGCTTTTCGATGCGGCGGCGCACGAGGAAGAGATCGCGATCGACAGTGACGCTGTCGCGGCTCTGCGGATCGTAGAACAGTACCTGCTCGATCTCGGGCCGCGTCGCGTTCGCCTTCTCACCGATCTGGCTGATGTTCACCGGCACTTGCCGCCAGGAATAAATTACAAAGCCGGCGCGGATGATTTCGCTCTCAACGATGACGCGCGCGCGCTCTTGGGCGCCGAGGTCAAGGCGCGGTAGGAAAATCTGGCCAACGAAGATCGGGCCATCTTTCGGCGTGTGGCCAGTGCGGATGACGACTTCGCGCAAAAATTCCTGCGGCGCTTCGATCAGAATGCCGGCGCCGTCGCCGGTCTTGCCGTCCGCGTCGACAGCCCCGCGGTGCCACACCGCTTTCAGCGCGGCGATGGCCAACGTGACCACGTCACGGCGCGGCTTGCCATCGATGGCGACGACCATGCCAACGCCGCACGCATCACGCTCGTCCTCGGCGCTGTAGAAGCCGGCGCGCGCGAGCTTGGCGCGTTCGCGCTCGTAGCGCGCGATCTCGTCCGCACCGCTCACTCCGCCGCCACTTTCGCGTTCTCTTGAATCCACGCGTGCATCGCGTCCGCCGCGTCGCGGCCTTCGCGGATGGCCCAGACGACGAGTGAGGCGCCGCGGACGATATCGCCGGCGGCGTAAACGCCCGGCAAATTCGTTGCGAATGTCAGCGGGTTTACGTTGAGCGTGCCCCAGCGCGTCGCTGACGCGCCCCAGCCGCTCAAATCTTCCGGATCGAAGCCGAGCGCGGCGATGACGAGATCGGCCGGCGCCTCGTAAGCGCTGCCGGGCTGCTCTTCCGGCGCTTGCCGCCCGCTCGCATCCGGCGCGCCAAGTTGCATGCGCGCCGCGCGCACCGCGCCCTTGCTGACCGATTTCGGCGCAGCGAGCCAATCAAAGCCTACGCCCTCTTCTTCGGCATGGCCGACTTCGCGCTGCGAGCCCGGCATATTAGCGCGGTCGCGGCGATAGAGGCAGGTCACGCTTTTTGCGCCTTGGCGGCGCGCCGTCCGTACACAATCCATCGCCGTATCGCCGCCGCCGATCACGACGACGCGGCGATCCTTCGCGTTAAGCGCGCCGCTGGCGAAGTCCGCTACGTCGTCGCCAAGGCCGGTGCGATTGCTGGCGATGAGATAATCCAGCGCCGCCACCACACTTTGATCCTGCGGTGCGGTCAGCGGCCGCGGTTTGTAAACGCCGGTGGCGATCAGGGCGGCGTCGTGGCGCGCGCGCAGATCGTCAAAGCTGATGGTCTCGCCGACATTGCAGTTAAGCTCGAACTTGACGCCGCCATCGATCAGACGCTGCGCGCGCCGTTGAACGATGTCCTTCTCGAGCTTGAAGTTCGGAATGCCGTAGATCAGCAGGCCGCCAATGCGATCGTGGCGATCATAGACCGTGACTTGGTAGCCGCGCAGCCGCATCCGCTCCGCCGCTGCGAGCCCGGCCGGACCGGCGCCAATAATGCCAATGCTCTCGCGCCGTTCAGTGCGCGGCGCGATTGGCGCCACCCAGCCTTCGCGCCAAGCCGTGTCGGTCAGGTATTTCTCGACCGAGCCAATAGTCACCGCGCCGTGGCCGCTTTGCTCAATCACGCAGGCGCCTTCACAGAGCCGGTCCTGCGGACAGATGCGGCCGCAGACTTCCGGCATCGGATTGGTGGCGGCGGAGGCGTCATACGCTTCCCGCAGCCGGCCCTCAGCGGTCAGCCGCAGCCAGTCAGGTATGTTGTTCTGAAGGGGGCAATGCGTCTGGCAGAACGGCACACCGCATTGCGCGCAACGGGCGGCCTGTGACGCCGCTTTTTCGGCAATGAACTCCCGGTGGATTTCATGAAAATCGGCCGCGCGCTCCGTCACCGGGCGCTTTTCGGGCCAACTTTGCCCGACGGACACGAATTTCTGCATGCGTTCGGTCACGAACGCCCTCCAAGACGGCCGTTTGCGGGGAGATTATTTCTATATCCGGGCGATTCACCCGTATTTCAAGCAATAAACTGCCCGAGGTGCTGCGATGCAGCAAAAAAGTGCGTTCGACAGCCGGCTGGGGCTCGTCTCCGCCTACCGCTTGACCAAGATGGCGGCGCCGAGACCGGTTAGGCTGCGGTTTTGCAAGGTCGCGCCCGAAGCCTCCGGATGAGACAATCACGTGTCGCGACTCGGTGAACTAAGCACAATGGATGATCAGCCAACTCAGGCCGAACCCAACCCAGGGCCAACGCTCTTTGGGTTAAACCAGACGTGGCTGCTCATCGCCGGCATCGCCGTGCTGATCGGCGCGCCGCTGCTGCTGACCCAATTCGGCGACGAGTTTACCAGAATCGGCCAAGCCGCCTTGCTCGGGGTGCTGCAAGGGCTGACCGAATTTCTGCCCGTCTCCTCGACGGCGCACTTGCTGCTCGGGGCCGAAGCGATCGGCTACGACGATCCGGGCGGCGTTTTCACGGTGATGATCCAGCTTGGCTCGATCCTCGCGGTGATGTGGCTTTATCGGCAGCGCATTTTCGATGTCGTCACTGGCCTGCCGACCAAGCCTGAGGCCCGGCGCTTTGCGCTAATGCTGTTTTTGGCGTTCTTGCCGGCGGTGGCGATCGGCTTCTTCGCCGCCGATTACATCAAGCTCGTTCTCTACAACAGCTTCAGCATCATCGCTTGGGCGCTGGTGATCGGCGGCGTCGCGATGCTGCTGCTGGAGCGCTTCGCGCCGAAGCCGGTTGTGACAGACGCGAGCAAGACCCCGATCTGGCGCGCCGTCGCTATCGGCTTTGCCCAATGTATCGCGATGATCCCCGGCGTTTCGCGCTCGGGCGCGACCATCTACGGCGGCTTGCTCTTGGGCCTCGACCGGCGCGCGGCGGCGGAATTCTCGTTCTTCCTCGCCATGCCGACCATGCTTGCCGCGTTCATCTACGACTTCCTCAAAATCAAGGATCAGATCAGTGGAGAACGCATCGCAGAAATCGGGGTAGGCTTTGTGTTCGCATTCATCTCGGCGCTGATCGTGGTGAAGCCGTTCCTCGACTTTGTGACACGCGTGGGCTTTGCCCCGTTCGCGTGGTATCGTATCGCCATCGGCGTCGCCTTGCTCGGCGCCATAGCGATGGGATGGTTGTGAGCCCCAAAGTCTGGACCATCGGCTACGAAAAGGTCGGCCAAGCCGACTTCGTCGCCGCGCTGAAAGACGCCAAGATCAAGACGCTGATCGATGTGCGCGAAGTCGCAAATTCACGGCGCGCCGGGTTCTCGAAGAAATCGCTCGCCGCCGCTCTCGATGAGGCCGGCATCGCTTACGTTCATATGAAGCCACTCGGCACGCCGAAGGCCGGCCGCGAGGCCGCGCGCAAAGGCGACACCAAGACCATGAGCCACATCTTCGAAGCCAAGATGGTCGAGCCCGAAAGCCAGCTCGCCCTGAGCGAAGCGGCGGAACTGGCGAAGAAAGGCCGAGTCTGCCTGATGTGTCTCGAGCACGATTGGCGCAAATGCCACCGCACCATCGTCGCGCAGCATCTTGAGGACGAGTTCGGCGTTAAGCCGGCGCACCTTTCGCCCGAACCGCGTCTCTAATCGCGAACACCAACAGCGCCACCCACGCGATCGCGAATGCGCCGTTCATGACGCTGGCGAGCGCGACGTGATCGGAGGCCGCGGCAGCCACACCGGGTGCGGGCATCAATAGCGCAACGCCGAGGATCGGCCGGCGCGGCGTTGTAACCAGGCAAAGCCCGGCGCAGAACAGCGCATGCGCCGCCAGCAACGCAAACTTTGACCAAGCGCCGAGTTGTGACATCGCCAGCAAGTCGCCCGGCACATCGAGCGTTCTTGTGAGGTCGAGCAACGTCGTGGTTTCGAGCATATCGGCGAACGCCGCCAGCACGGCCGCCGCAACCGCCGCCACCGCCAGCGGCCTCCCCCACGCACCGCCGGACAGATAAAGTGCTGCGCAGATGCAGAAGGCGGTATAGGCGGGAATGAAGGCAATCAGATCGATGCGGTTGACTGCGTCCATCGCCGCAATGGCGAGCGGCCGGCACGCGCCGTCAGCCGGGCCGAAGATGGCGAGTAGGTCGGCGGTATCGTGCGCGAACTCGAACTGCACCACCGAACCCGCCGGCAAACACCCCGCCGCGGCGCGCATTTCTGGCAGTAGTGCGAAGACGACGAACAATCCTAAGGTGGCGACGCCCGCCACCACTGTTGCGCTTGCCCACCCCCGCGGACTCACGCCGGGTTCTGCCGCGTTTGGAATTGCCCGTACGGACGAAAGCGCCAGAGATACGAAGGCACGATCGCCTCAACGCTTTCGAGCGACGCGACGCCAAGATCTTGGATCGTGCCAGCGCTGGGATCAGCGCCAACAACATTGTCGCGCTTTAACATGACGACCTGATCGCCGGTGAGCGGAGGTTCGGCGAAAGGAATCAGCCCGAAGGTCCAGCCCAGCAGCAGGCCAAGCGGCTGCGCCAGAAAAAACGGCAACGGCACGAGGGGGCGAGGCCGGTCGATCTCCGCCGTGATGTACTGCAGCAATTGCTTGAACGTGTAGATGCTCGGGCCGCCGAGTTCGTACACGCGGCCGCGCGCGTGCTCGTCCCGGATTGCATTCGCCGCTGCTTCCGCCACGTCGCCAACGAACACCGGTTGGAAACGCGTCTTGCCGCCGCCGATCAGCGGCAGCACCGGCGACGACGTCGCCATCTGGGCGAAGCGGTTAAAGAAGGCGTCTTCTGGTCCGAACACCAAAGACGGTCGCAGGATCGTCGCGGTTGGCAACACGTCCAGAACGGCGCGCTCGCCCTCATACTTGCTGCGCGCATAACGCGCGCCTTTCGGCGCCGCGCCGAGCGCAGACATATGCACCATGCGCTTCACGCCGCGCTTGGCGGCGGCCTCGGCAATGGCGCGCGCGCCGTCAACATGCAGGGTCTCGAACTTCTGTTTCCCGCTTTCGTTCAGTACCGCGACGAGGTTCACCACCGCGTCAGCATCTTCCACCGCCGCATCGACGGAAGCCGGAAAGCGCAGGTTCGCCTGCACGAGTTGAATCTGGCCGACATCGCCCATGACGCGAAGGTCTTGGCCGACGTGCGGACGACGCATCGGCACCCGCACGCGATACCCGCGCTTGGCGAGTGCGCGCACGACCTGCCTGCCGATGAATCCGGAACCGCCGAACACAACAACCAATTCGCTCATGAACTGCTCCGTCATCGCGGGTTCAGCACACATCCCCGATAGTGATCTCGGACGCGCAAATGTGTCGAGATGTGTCGGGGTATGATGTCTCCGGCGGACCTTGGCAACAGGCGTGGAACCGAACGGGCGCGACAGCTTGGCTCATGTTCCTCGGAACGAAAGCTAGGATCAGCGCCTTTTTACAGCGATGGCCGAAAGGCCCACTGAGGAAGCCACGATGAAAAAGTTCTTAGCAATGGCCGTAGCGGCGAGTGCGCTCGCCGTCGCCGCCCCCGCCTCTGCACAAACGTGGCAGAGCATCAACGAACGCCAAGCCCGTATGGATGAGCGCATCGACATGGGCGTCCGCAACGGTTCTCTAACCCGAAGCGAAGCTGGACGTCTGCGCAGCGAGTTTACCGCATTAGCGCGTCTGGAGGCCCGCTATCGCCATGATGGCCTATCGGGTTCCGAGCGCGCTGATCTTGATCGCCGTTTCGACGCGCTGAGCTCGCAAATCCGCTACGAGCGCAATGACCGGGACGATCGCGGTGACCGGAACTGGCAGCCGATCAATCAGCGTCAACGCGCTTTAGATCGACGCATCGACGTTGGCGTTCGCGAAGGCTGGCTCTCCCGTCGTGAAGCGACAAGCTTGCGCGCCGATTTCAACCAAATCGCGCGGCTGGAGATGCAATATCGCCGCAACGGCCTGAACAATCAGGAACGCCGCGAACTCGATCGCCGCTTTGACCGGTTGAGCGCGACCATCGAGGCCGAAATGCGTGATCGCGATCGTCGTCGCGGCTAAGCCGAACCGGCTGTGAGACAGTGCTGAACGACAGGAGCCGCCGGTGTGAACAACATCGGCGGCTTTGCCTTATGACAGCCCATTTTTCTTGCGATGCGAACGACACTATGAGCCGGCCACATCCCACACGACTACGTGAAGTCGATCCCGCGCCCCTGCGCGACGCAAAGGTCATTGACGCGAACTTCAAAATCGTAGGCCGCAAAAGCCGCGCCACGCAGATATTCTGGCGCGCCCTGGTCATGATCTTCTGGGCGGCGCTGATCGGTTTTTTGATCCCGCCGGCCTGGATTTTCTTCGAGAGCATCGGCGAATATTTCGCCGCCGCGAACTAGGCGCTCAGCCGCGCCAACTCCTCGGCGCTGATGTCCTCGTTCGAATAGACGTCCTGCACGTCATCCAGGTCATCAAGCTGATCGAGCAGTTTCATTAAAGCTTCTGCGCCATCGCCTTCAATCGGAATCGCGATATCCGTGCGCCAGACGAACTTCGCCGAAGTCGGGTCGCCGAATTTTTTCGCCAGCGCTTGTGAAACGCCTGCCAGCGCATTCATGTCGCACGTCACCACGTGATGCTCTTCTTCGGCGACGCAATCATCGGCGCCGGCTTCGATGGCCGCTTCCAACATCGCGTCTTCGGTGGCGGCCGCGAGCGCGTAGCGCACCTCCCCGATCCGGCGCCATGAATTGGAGACCGAATTGGTTTCGCCGAGATTGCCGCCCGACTTCGTGAACGCGGCGCGCACTTCGCCGGCGGTGCGGTTCTTGTTGTCGGTGAGGCACTCAACGATGACGCCGACGCCGCCGGGCCCGAAGCCCTCGTAGCGGATCTCATCGAGGTTCTCGGCCCCCGCGCCGCCGCCTTTATCAACAGCGCGCTGGATGTTGTCCTTCGGCATGTTGACGGCGCGGCCCGACGCCATGGCGCGATAAAGCCGCGGGTTGGCGTTCGGGTCAGGCCCGCCCAAGCGCACCGCCGCCTGAATTTCACGCGCGATTTTGGTGAACATCTGCGCGCGCTTTTTATCCTGCCCGCCTTTGCGGTGCTGGATGTTCGCGTATTTGGAATGGCCTGCCATGGGCGGGGCTTCTAGCCGGGGACGCTGCCCGGCTCAAGCTGGGCAAAGTCGGCGACGAAGCTCGCCGCAGCGGGTTGGGATTGCGGTAAAGCTCGATTCCGCGCGTCGCCTCATCTATAAAGCAGTTGAGGGGGCGGCATGGACGCGCTGATTGATCTCATTCGCGACGATCCGCAGACCGCCGCCGTAGCCCTTTCGGCCGCCGCCACGCTGACCACCGTAGTGCTCGCCTTCTTGGGTTTTTTCATCAACCACATCTCCGGCATACGCCGGCACCAATTGGAAGCGCGCTTTCGCTTCGTGTCGGCGCAATTGGAGCGCCTCTACGGGCCGCTGTACACTTTGGTGCAGTCCAACACGGCGTCGTATCGCGCCTTTCGGAAAATTTTTCGCCCCGACTCGCCGCTGTTCGACCGAGCAAAGCCGTTCACTGATGCTGAGCGCGCCACCTGGCGCACCTGGGCCGAGCATGTGTTCATCCCGAGCAATCTCAAGATACGAGACGTTATCGAACAGAATGCCCATCTCGTGATCGGCGGGCAGCTTCCGCCTGTATTTGAAGCCGTGCTCGCGCACATTGAGTCCTCCAAGATCGTGCTGCCCGCGCTCGCAGAAGGCGACTTATCGGCGCTCGACGGCTTCCCGAACTGGCCGGCGGAATTCAACGAATTCGTTGCAGATAGTTATCTGGTCGTCGTGCATGAGCATGATCGCTTGCTCGGGCACATGCGGCGCTTACGCGTCGCAAAGAAGCATGCGCAGCGGACGGGGCGCCCGTCAGTTGAACAACCGGCAGCGCCTGCTTAATCGCCGCTTCGCCCACGCAAACCCTCGGCGCGCGCGCATTTGATCGCTTCTTTTGGCGTGACCACCCAATCCAGAAACGCGTCGTGCGGACCTGTTGGGACCACGTCCATTTCTTGTTCGGCGTAGGCGAGGCCGACTGCGATGGCGCCGTGGGCGCGGTAGAGCGAGAGGATGCGATCGTAGTGACCGCCGCCCTGCCCGAGGCGCCGGCCGGCGCGGTCAAACGCAAGCAGCGGCGTGAAGATGAGCCGCGGCGACAGATCGGCGCCGGTGGCGGGCGGCGACGGCACGCCGAACGCATCGGCGCTCAACACTTCAGTGCCGCGCCAGGCCAAAAAGCGCGCCGGCCCCGCGCGCGACTCCATGCGCGGTAGCGCGACGACGCGGCCTGCTTTTGCGAGCGCCGCCAGCAAGGGGCGCCCGTCGATCTCGCCGCCGACCGGCCAATAGCCGGCGACCGGCGAGAGCCGCGCCAGCTCAAGTGGAAAGTTTTCGATCAGCTTCAGCGATGCATCGCGCGGCTCGATCGCGCTGCGCTCAGCCCGCATCAGCATGCGCGCGTCCGCCTTGGCGGCTTCAAGTTCGGGGGAGGTCATGGCCCACCGCCCGTGCTCCCCCGCGAGGGGGAGCTGTCAGCATGCAAAGCATGATGACTGAGGGGGAAGCGCCGACGATTGCAAGCGTTCGCGCCGCCCCCTCCGTCGCGTGCTCTGCACGCGCCACCTCCCCCTTGCGGGGGAGGACGAGAAACAGTGGTGCGCTTGGGAAAAAATGGTTGGGCGGAACCACATGCGCCGGAAGGAATGCTCATCCTCTCGAACCCTAACAAGTTAGGTGGGCGCCAGGTGCTGCAGACCAGGGTCCGCGACAGAGCCAGCTCCCGAGAGAGATGATACGGTCCCTGGGATGAAAGCGCCTCTCGAACGCCGCAGAAACCGCCCGCGTCCAACGTAGTGCGGGGAGCGCTTCGCCTCAAGCCATGCCTTGCGCGGCGCGCAGAGCGCCGACCCGGCCACGGTCGCCCATGTCCGGCTGCGTATTGGCGGCTTCCAGTTGGGCTTCGACCAGCATGTCGGTCATCCGTTCGATCTCGCAACGGGCGCGCACCAGGGCGGCGCTGGTCGCTTGCGCTTCGTCCATAAGGCACAGCGCCGTCAGCACCAGACGGCGCATGGCGTCTTCGTCGCCGCTGAAGCCGGCCAGACGCTGATCCAGCGCGCGGGCGAGATCCTCGAGCCGGTGCTGGTCGCAGTCGGCGCATTCGATGGTGAAGGCGCGGTTGAGGACGTTGATCGTGGCTTGCATCAGCGGAGCGCCTCCCGGGCGGCGGCGTCGAGAGCCCAAACAGGTTCTGCGAGCGCCTTGGCTGTAACGTCCGGGTCTGCGCCCAGTTCGGCAGCGTCGAGACGATTTTCGAGGACGTCGAGCGCCGCAGCCAGCTTGGCCGCCTGGCCGGCGCGCGCCGCATCGAGGGAATCGCTCACCATTGCGACGAAATGTTACGCCCGGAGCCGATTCGGTGAAAGCCTGCAATGCGGTTCCGGACGTGGACGCAAGCGCCCTTTGCAGCTATCCCACCGACACAAAATCAGGAGCAGGTTCATGAGCGTGAAGGTTGCGATCAACGGTTTCGGGCGGATCGGGCGCAACGTGCTCCGCGCCATCCACGAATCCGGCCGCACGGACATCGAAGTCGTCGCCATCAACGACCTCGGCCCGGTCGCCACCAACGCGCACCTGCTTCGTTTCGACAGCGTCCACGGCCGTTTCCCCGGCGAGGTGAAAGCCGGCGAGGACTGGATCGATATCGGCCGCGGCAAGATCAAAGTCACCGCCATCAAGAACCCGGCCGAGCTGCCGCACAAGGATCTGGGCGTCGACATCGCGCTCGAGTGCACCGGCATTTTCACGGCGCGGGATAAGGCGGCGCTGCATTTGGACGGCGGGGCCAAGCGCGTCATCGTTTCGGCCCCTGCGGATGGCGCCGACTTCACCGTCGTATTCGGCGTCAACCACCAGCAACTGACCAAGGATCACGTCGTCATCTCCAACGCCAGCTGCACCACCAATTGCCTCGCGCCGGTGGTGAGCGTGCTGCATAATGCCATCGGCATCGATCACGGCATGATGACGACGATCCACTCCTACACCGGCGACCAGCCGACGCTCGATACGCTGCACAAGGATCTCTATCGCGGCCGCGCCGCGGCGTTGAACATGATCCCGACCTCGACCGGCGCGGCGAAAGCGATCGGGCTCGTCATCCCCGATCTGAAGGGCAAGCTCGACGGCATCTCCATCCGCGTGCCGACGCCGAACGTCTCGGTCGTGGACTTCAAGTTCGTGGCCAAGCGCGCGACCTCGAAGGACGAGATCAACGCAGCGATCAAGGCGGCCTCGGAAGGCGCGCTGAAGGGCATTCTCGGTTACACTGACGCGCCGAACGTCTCGATGGACTTCAACCACGATCCGCACTCGTCGGTCTTCCACAACGACCAGACAAAGGTGATGGACGGCACGTTCTGCTCGGTGCTCAGCTGGTACGACAACGAATGGGGCTTCTCGAACCGCATGGCCGACACGGCGGTTGCGATGAGCAAGTTGATTTAGTGAGCTTCGTCATTCCGGACGCGCGGAGCGCGGTCCGGAACCCAAGGGCCAACGCCGCGACGCTTGCCCTTGGGTTCCGGGCTCTCAGCTTCGCTGAGCCCCGGAATGACGGACGGTGAAACTCCCAAAACTCACCCCCGTCGCCAAAGGCCAGCTCTGGGGCATGGCCGTTGGCTTTGCGCTGGCGCTGCTGGCGTGTGAGCGGCTGGAGCTCAGCTACGCCATTTTTGTCATCGGCATGCTGGTCGCTTGGGTGGCGAGCGAGCGTTATCTCGCACCGCGGCTGATCGGCGCCGACGCGCGCACGCTCACCCTCGCCATCGCCAGCGGCTTTGTGTTTCCGTGGGTGGGCCTAGCGGCGGCGTGGGGGCTGCAGGCGCTTCGTACTTAATCGCTCGCCCGCACGGCGAGAAAGGCACACGCCAGTTGATCCCACGCGCCAAGCGCAAATTTCCGTGCATTTCTGCACGCTATGCGATCACGCCGTAGACCTGACGACTTCGCGACTGCGTTTGGCGACCTCTCCTTCGCCATCGCAATATTCGCGTGCGGCCTGTTCAACGCACCGCTGTGGACGGCGGGGCTAGCGGCATTCGGCATGCTGGCCTATTGGAGCTGGACGCGTCGCACCATACTTAACCGTTTGCGCGGCGCGGCCTGGGCGAGCCAGACCTCGCTCGCCATTGCTGTATTGATCGCCATCCTCGCGGGCGCCTATTGGCTGGGTCTCGGCATGGGGGGATCGCTTTAGGGGACGTCCACATGTCGAAGCTTTCGATGCACGCGATCAGCGCGCCTGTTTTCGTGCGCATGCTCAAAAATCTGTCCGCGTTTCTGGCGAAAGCCGAAGAGCAAGCGAAAGCTAAGGGCGACGATCCCAACGCATTGCTCGCCGCCCGCATCGCGCCGGACATGTTTCCGCTGACCAAGCAAGTGCAGATCGCCACCGATCACGCCAAGGGTTGCGTCGCGCGTCTCGCCGGCCATCAGATCGAAGCCATCGAAGACACCGAAACTACGCTGGCCGAGTTGCAAGCGCGCATTCGCAAAGTCATCGGCATTGTCGAGAGCTACAAGGCGGCGGATTTCGACGGCGCTGAAACGCGGGAGATCACCATCAAAATCCCGAACGGCGAATTCAAATTCACGGGCCTCGACTACGTCACGCAGTGGGCGATGCCGAACTTCTATTTCCACGTCACCACCGCCTACGGCATTCTTCGCGCCAACGGCATCGAGCTGGGCAAGAAAGATTTTCTGATCAGCTAAGAAAATATGGACCGCCGGCGCCCTCGCCGGCGAGCCCGATCGAACAGGCGCCGGCGTTTGGAGTAAATGACGGCGCCGTGCCGGCGAGGCGCCGGCGGTCCATAGGACTGACTCAACATGATCCGCCGCCCCAACATTCGCTCGGCGATCACCGATCTCGCTTTCGCGGCGCTAGCGTTTATCGCTGGCGTCGTGAATGCGCCGATGACATACGCCGCGCTGATCTTGCTCGGCGCCGTAATCAGTTGGGCGTGGACACGGCGCGCGCCGCTGGCCGCCATGCCACTGACGCGGCGCGCGACAAACACCGCACTGGCGCTGGTCATGATTGGCGCGGTATTGGGCGTGCTCTATTGGATCGGCCTCGCCACGGGAGGGCATTTGTGAGTTTCCGCCGCATCGAAGACGCGCCGTCCAACAAGACCGCCCTCGTCCGTGTCGATTTCAACGTGCCGATGGCAGACGGCGCCGTCAGCGACGACACGCGCCTGCGCGCGGCGCTGCCGACGATCCAGGCGCTGACTGCCAAGGGTTGCAAAGTGGCGTTGCTGGCGCACTTCGATCGTCCGAAAGGCAAGCGCGTGCCGGCAATGTCGCTGCAGCCGCTGGCCGCGCCGCTCTCAGCCCTGCTCGGCGCGCCGGTGGCGTTTGCGGACGATTGCGTCGGCGACGCCGCAAAAGCCGCGATTGATGCGCTGCGGGCGGGCGGCGTGATTTTGCTTGAAAACACGCGCTACCACCCGGGCGAAGAAAAGAACGATCCCGCGCTTGCCAAGCAAATCGCCGCGCTCGGTGACTTCTACGTCAACGACGCGTTCTCCGCCGCGCACCGTGCGCATGCGAGCACCGAGGGCGTGACTCACTTCCTCCCCTCCTACGCCGGCAAGCAGATGGAGCGCGAGCTGGATGCGCTGGAAGCGGCGCTCGGCAAGCCGAAGCGGCCGGTGCTCGGCATTGTTGGCGGCTCCAAGGTTTCGACCAAGATCGATCTCTTGAAGAACCTGGTGACCAAACTCGACCGCCTCGCCATCGGCGGCGGCATGGCGAACACATTCCTATTCGCGCAAGGCTATGAGGTCGGCGCCTCCTATTGCGAGAAGGATGAGGCCGAAACCGCGCGCGCCATCATGGAAGCGGCGAAGGCGGCGGGCTGCGAATTGCTGTTGCCGGTCGACACCATCGTCTCGGTGCGCATGGAGCACGGCGCGCCGGTGTTCACGCGCGCGCTGGGCGAACTCGATGCCGATGAACGCATTCTCGACGCGGGCCCCGAAACGGTAAAGCGCCTGCTCGCGGCGATGGATCAGAGCGCCACCTTGATTTGGAACGGCCCGCTCGGCGTCTTCGAAATCCCGCCGTTCGACGCGGCGACCGTGGCGGCGGCCAAGCATGCGGCGGCGCTGACGAAAGCCGGCAAACTGGTCGCCGTCGCCGGCGGCGGCGACACGGTCGCGGCGCTGCACCATGCGGGCACGGCGGAGGACATGACGTTCGTCAGCACGGCGGGGGGCGCGTTCCTGGAATGGATGGAAGGCAAGCCGCTGCCGGGGGTTGAGGCGCTGAAAGTGTAGGCTTCCATCACCGCATAGGCGGTTTGCTGGCAAAGTTTTCCCCATACCCCCGCTCGCCGTGGCGTTTTTGTCAGACCCGGGCTAGACACCCGGCAATCCAATTAAACGCGGGGCCGATACGTGAATCTCGAAGCATTGAACAAAGTCGCGGACGATATGGTGCAGCCGGGCAAGGGCATCTTGGCCGCCGACGAAAGCACCGGCACAATCAAGAAGCGCTTTGACGCGATCGGCGTGGAGAACACGGAAGAAAACCGCCGCGATTATCGCGAGCTGATGTTTCGCGCGCACGAGGCGATGCAATACGTCTCGGGCGTGATCCTGTTCGAAGAGACGCTCTTCCAAGACGCCGCCGACGGCACGCCGCTGGTCGATATCATCTCCGCCGCCGGCTCTATCCCCGGCATCAAGGTCGATAAGGGCGCCACCAAAATGGCCGGCTTCCCGAACGAGACCGTAACCAAAGGCTTGGACGGCCTCTCCAAGCGCCTGCGCAGCTATTACGAGCGCGGCGCGCGGTTCGCGAAGTGGCGCGCGGTGATCGACATCGCCGATGGCATCCCGACTTGGGCCTGCGTCAAATCGAACGCCCACGCTTTGGCCCGATATGCGCGCATCTGCCAACAAGAGCAGATCGTGCCAATCGTCGAGCCAGAAGTGCTGATGGACGGGACCCACGACGTCGCGCGTTGTGACGAGGTTACGCGTTGGGTGTTGCAGACAACGTTCAGCGAATTGGCCGAGCAACGCGTGGCGCTGGAAGGCATCGTGCTGAAGCCAAATATGATTGTCGCCGGCAAAGGCAGCCTGCGCCAGGCCAGCGTTGATGAGGTCGCCGAACGCACGATCGCGGCGCTGAAGGCAACCGTGCCGAGCGCGGTGCCGGGCATCGCCTATCTCTCAGGCGGCCAATCGGATGAACTCGCCACCGCGCACCTTTCGCGTATGAACGAAATCGGCGGCTTTCCGTGGCAGATGACGTTCTCGTACGGCCGCGCGTTGCAAGCGGCGCCGCAGCGAATTTGGAGCGGCAAGGCCGACAACGTGGCCGCTGCGCAAGCCGCGTTCCTGCACCGCGCCCGCATGAACGGCCTCGCCAGCCAGGGCAAGTGGAACGAAGTGCTGGAGCGCCAGCAGCACGCGGCGTAAACCAAACGCTAACCGCGCCTGATGGTACTCGGTTAATCCGTTTAGCCTACAACTCCCGTTACAAAGTCGCGGGAGTGCGCGGTGAGTTTGCTTAGTCTGCTGTTCAGCTTTCAGGGGCGCATCAATCGCGCTCAGTTCTGGCTGGGCTCGGTCGGCGTCGGCGTCGTCGGCACGATCGCCATTCTGGGCATCATGTTCTCGGCTGGCGCGTCGGCAATGTCGGCGCCCAGCAAAGACCTCGCGCTGCAAGCGTTCGCGTCCGTCGGCTTCTTGATCCTGCCGTTGCTGATGGTGCTGAGCTGGATGGGCTACGCGCTCCAGGTCAAACGTTTTCACGACCGCGGCCGCTCGGGCCTGTTCACGCTGCTGCCGTTCGCGGTCGCCATGCTCGCGCTGTTTACGGCCATCACCACCGTCCTGGGCGGCGCCACCGCTCAACAGTTCGAGGCGGCGCTGCAGCCTTACGTGCTGGTCTCGTGGCTCATTAACATCGGCTTCTTCATCGATCTCGGCTGCCTGCCCGGTAAGGACGGCCCCAACAAGTACGGGGACCCGCCAGGTTCGACGCCATCGACGGCGCCGTATCGGCCTGAACCGAAGGCGCCGCTTCTCGACTTGCCGCCGCCTGCCGCGCCTGTCTCGCCGCTGCTCAGCGCACAATCGGCCATCGATCGCGCCATCGCGGAAAAAGCCGCGGCGCAACTGCGCAAGCCGGCGGCGCAACAACAGCGTCCCGCGCCGACACCACTGCACACGCCCGCCAGTGCTGGCGGTGCGCCCTCCTTCGGCCGCCGCGCCGCGCGCTGAGCTTGCCTGGACGCGTCCGCGCGTTAGGACAGCGCCATGGCCGACTGCCGTCTCTATCTGATCACGCCGCCCGCGTTCGAGCTGGATGCGTTCACGCGCGCGCTGGGTGAAGCGCTAAGCGGCGGCGATGTCGCCGCGGTGCAGCTGCGGCTGAAGGATGTGAGCGACGCGGAGGTGCTGCGCATCGGCGGCGCTTTGATCGGCTCGGTGCAAGACGCCGGCGCGGCCTTCATCCTCAATGATCGCCCCGACCTCGCCGCCAAGCTCGGCGCGGACGGCGTCCATGTCGGCCAGAGCGATGCGAGCTATGCCGACGCGCGGCGGCTGATGGGCGCGGAGCGCATCGTCGGCGTCACCGCACACAATTCGCGCCACCTCGCGATGGAAGCTTCGGAAGCCGGCGCCGATTACGTCGCCTTCGGCGCGTTCTATCCAAGCGGCACCAAAGCGCCGTCGCACTGGGCCGAGCCGGAGATTCTCGAAATCTGGCACGAGACGATGACAACGCCATGTGTCGCCATCGGCGGCATCAATATCGACAACGCCGAGCCGCTAGTTCGCGCCGGCGCGGATTTTCTGGCGGTATCGGCGGGCATCTGGACGCATCGCGAAGGCCCGCGCGCGGCGGTGGCGGCGTTCAATGGCTTATTCGCGGACGTAGCGTCTGGGGCATCGTCGCGATAACCATAAGCCTGTGAATAACGCGATCCGCGCACCCTGCCTCGGCCGCCGGAGGCAGTCGCCTAGGCTAGGAAATCGGGGCGAACCCGCCTACCTGTGGCCTCCAAGACCCTAGGAGCCACTCATGATCCGCCTCGACGACGAAGATAAAGACAAGAACCCGGCGGACGGCCGCAACGCCCCTGACGTCATCGAGAAGGCGCTATTTGACGCCCGGGTCGTCATGCTGACCGGCGAGATCAACGACATCCAGGCCCGCCGCGTCACTGAACGCCTGTTCGCGTTGGCCAGCCAAGGCTCCAAGCCGATCACCTTCGTGATCTCCTCGCCCGGCGGCCACGTCGAGAGCGGCGACATGATCCATGACGCCGTCCGCTTCATCGATGCGCCGGTGCAGATGCTCGGCACTGGCTGGGTCGCCAGCGCCGGCGCCCTCATCTATTGCGCCGTGCCGCGCGAGCACCGCTTCTGCCTGCCCAACACGCGCTTCCTGCTGCACGAACCGCGCGGCGGCATTGGCGGTATGGCCAGCGACGTGGAAATCCAGGCGCGCGAAATCCTGCGCATGCGCGAGCGGCTGAACAAAATTTTCGCGGACGCCACCGGCCAGCCGCAGGAGAAGATCAAGCGCGACATCGACCGCGACTATTGGATGCTCGCCGAAGAGGCGAAAGCTTACGGTCTCGTAGGCCGCATCGTGAATAGCCAGAGCGAGCTGCGCTAGGGGCGACACAACTCGGATTTGCAGAATACCTGACGGGCGGGAGCGTGAGCTTTCGCCCGTTTTACTGTTTTCGGGATGGCGCGCACGGAACCGGCCAAGCGCCCACCTGACAAAATGCTTAGGGAAACGAGGCGGGTTCCGGCGCCTTCGCCGCCTGAGTGTCCCATTTTCGCCCTGTGGAAAAGTAGAAAGGCATCTCGTTTCCGGCGCGCTTGGCGGGACGGACGCGACCAGCTTTCCTTGAAACACGCGTGGCGGCGACGATCGCCGCGCAAACTAGAGAGACCAAATATATGGCCGCTCGGTGGGTCGGACTTGTGGGTCCGAACAACAAGAAAATCGCCCGCGTCGCTGCAAAGCGCAGCGTCGGCCCTGTTCACGCGCTCGGCGCAACGAGCGTGCTCGTCATGGCCGCGGCCTTTAACTTCGCGTTGCAGCCGGAAGCCTTGGCCGATGTCCTGAGCGGCGAACGATCCATTGTCAGCTTCGTTCCGGACGAGCAGCCGGCAAGCGCACTGGGCCCGGCGCCGACGATCGCGGTCAACGAAGCCGAAGCACACCTGCTCGCCGCCACCATCTGGGGCGAAGCGCGCAGCGAGGGCGAAGACGGCATGCGCGCCGTGGCGCATGTGATGATGAACCGCATCGGCTCACGCTTCGGGGAGAATCTCGAGACGGTGATCCTGACGCCGTACCAGTTCTCAGTCTGGAATCGCGGCGATCCGAACCGGCGCCTCGTTTCCAATCCAGAGCGCTTCGCAACCGGCGGCATCGCGCTTGAGACGTGGGTGCAAGCCCAGCGCATCGCGCGCGAGGTGCTCTCCAGCCAGTCGGTCGATCCCACCGGCGGCGCGCTTTTCTATCACACGCGCGCCATTCGCCCGTCCTGGTCGCGCCAAGGCGTTGGCCGGCAAGTGATCGGCGCGCACATCTTCTACGCCGACGTGCCCGACCGCGGCGTCCGCCGCACGCCGCGCACATTGACGGTGACCGAAGTGAACCAAACCTTCGCGCAGGCCATGCCAATCGACGAAAGCGCAGCGCGAGGTCCGCGTGCTGGCCGCGTCAACGGCGTCATCCAGTACGCGCCGGCATCGCAGGCACGCCAGGAGCTGCCCAGCGAAGGCGATCCAAACAGCGCAGCGACGCCAACCATTGACGGTGTCGCCGTCAGCGGCGCGGGCTCTTCGTAAAACACGGGCTGGGAGCCGGCGGTCCGCTTTATCTTAAAGCGGCTCGTTGGCTTTTTCGCCGTCCCAATAGTCGATGTTCTCGCCTTCGCGCAGGATCAGGCGGCCAAGATTGTAGATCATGATCTTGCCGCTCTCGGGATAGACGCACGTCTCGTTCTCGGCGCGGTCGCCGACGATCAAGAACTTGAACGGCTTATCGCCCTCGTTGACGAGGCAGTGGCCTAAGCGCTGGCCCGCCGGAAAGGCGACGTAGTCACCGGCTTTGATCGGATAGCGCTCATCGCCGAGCCGCAACGTGGCTTCGCCTTCGAGCCCGATAATGTGCTCCTCCTCCACCATGTGATAATGGTGCGGACAGCTTTGCTTGCCGGGCTGCAGCACTTCGATGGCTATGCCGATCTTGCGCTTCTCTTCGCCGCGCGTGTTGGACAGCACAGTAACGCGGCCGCCATAGCGGACGCCTTCGCTCCACTCCTCTGCGGGAAGCGACTCGATCGCAACGGGTCCGCGCGGCTTCTCTTCGGCCATCTCACATCCATGTGCTGATAAACTCAGGCAGGTTCGGCAGCACGTCGACCATGGCGTGCAGCAGGACCACCAGCAGCAAAGACTTGGTGCGCGCATAGATCAAGCCAAACAGCAGGCTGATCGGCGTGAGGACGGCCAACGTGTAGGCGATCACCTGCCAGAGATCGGCGGATGTTCCGTCCGTCGCCGCGTCGCCGCGCAGGAAGAGGCCCGGCGCGTGCGCGAGGCCGAAGATGATCGAGGTGATGAAGACGCCGGCCCACACGGAGCCGAACCACGCCGAGAGCCGCGTCTGCACCACGCCGCGGAACAGGAATTCCTCGTTCAGACCGGCTTCGATGGCGATCCAGATGAAACTAATCGGCGCGATCCAGGCCAAGGTGGCGAGCGGTGTCTCGGTGGCGGCGATGTTGGCGAGGCTGGGGCTGATGACGGCTAGCAGCGCCAGGATAATCAGCCCTAGCACGATGAACGTGCGCCAGAACTTCCGTCCGCGGAGCCCTGCTTGTAGCAAAGGCGCGATCCGCGCGCCGAGCGCCAGCAGCAACAGGGCCGGCAGCACCACGTGCGCCAATAGCTTTACGCCCATCACCAGCAAGTCTTGCTGCTGGCCTTCTGGAAATACGCCGCGCGCCCAGGTCATGCCGAAGCCGGCAAACAGCACCGCGTAGAGCGCCATATAAATAAGCACCGCCCCGCTCTCGAGCGCCGGACGCTTCACTTCGATCGGCGGGGCCACTGCGCCGCGCGTCAACAGCCAGGCAAAGCCGGACAGTCCCAGCCCGAAGATGCCCATGACCAAAACGCCGGTGAACCAATCCTCGTTGCCCTGGGCGTAAAGATAGTAGACCGAACCGCCCCAAAGCGCGGCATATGCGAGAACCGCGGCGATTGCCGGGGCCCTTCCATTCAGTGTCGCTGACATGAAAAGCGCATCCTCCTGTTGCCAGGAGGATGCGCCTTAATGCGGTATTGGATGCGGCCCTAGTGGCTCTCGTTACGCCAGACTTGCTTGTAGGCGAGGTAGAGCAGCCCGGTCAGCAGCACCAGAAACGCCAGCACGACGAGGCCAGTGCGCTTACGCGTCTCCATGTGCGGATCGGCGGCCCATTGCAGGAAGTGCGTCACGTCTGTGGAATATTGCTCCACCGTCTGCGGCACTTCCGGATCGGTGTACGCGACGATGCCTTCCAACAGCGGCGGCGGCATCGCAATCATGTGACCGGGAAAGTAGGGGTTCTCGTAGAGCGTCCCCTGAACCTCACCGGTGTAACCATTCAACAGCGCGTGAATGTAATCGGCGCCGCCGTGACGGGCCGAAGTGATCACGGAAAGATCGACCGGATAGGCGCCGCCATTGGAGGCCCGCGCCGCAATCTCGTTCGGGAACGGTCGGCGGAAGCGATCCGAAATGCGGCCCGGGCGATCCGTCATCTGGCCGGAGTTCGGATCAACGTCGGAGATCGTCACGCTCTCAGCGATGGCGCGGACGTAGGGATTTTCAGTGACGTCGACGAATTCGCCGCCGTGCGCCGGCTTGCCGACATGCGGGACGAGTTCGCCGGTCTCATGGTCCTGCACCATGTAGAGCGCGAACGGGCCGCCCTCTTCGCCGAGATGGCGATAGGCCAGATGCTCCATCGCGTGGCAGTTAGAGCAGACCTGCTGGTAGACCTGAAAGCCGCGCTGCACCGCCGCCATGTCGTACGAGCCGACAGGGCTGTCGAAGCTGAACGGATAATCGTGCGGATGTTCGGCGTCGCCCGCAGCGAACGCCACGCCGAGGCCAGCGACAAGAACGGCGGCCGCGGCCGTAAGAGCGCGCAACATTACGATGCCCCCTGCACTTTGCCGTCAATCACCGGCTTCGCGATGGTGTCCGGCACGCGGCCTGGCTTTTCGCGCAGGCCGAGCACCGGCAGGATCACGAGGAAGAAGAAGAAATAGTAGAAGGTCAGGATCTGCGAGAAGCGCGTCACCGTGAACGTGAAGGGCGTGTGCCGCTCGATCGTGAAGAACGGCGCTGCTTGGCCGACGTCGGCTTTCGCTGCGGCGATCTGTGCTTCGAGGTCGTCCTGGGTTGAAGCGCGCACGGCTCGCGATTGCGGCGTGCCGTTGAAGACGGCGCGAGCGACGCCTTCAGTCTCGGACGTCCGCGAAATGGCGACCATGCCGGCGCCCCGTTCGCGCAGCGCGGTTTCGGCCGCTTCCACCGCCTCTTCCCATTGCGACGCGCCCTGGGCTTGCACGGGCTGTTGCGAGACCGTGCCGCCCTCGACCCAAGTTAGATTGGCCGAGAACGTCGCTGGCGCCAGGATGCGACCCGGGTTTTGCCCGCCGCACCAGCCGAGGAAGATGCAGACCACGACGAAGATCACAAAGCACCAGCGCGCCATCGGGCGATAACGCATCGAGCGCACGCGCGAGGTGTCGAGCCACGGCAGAACGAAGAGGATGCCGATGGAGGCGAACATCGCCAGCACGCCGCCGAGCTTGGAATCGATCGGGCCGATGTTGAAATCGACGGCGCGCAGGATCGCGTAGAACGGCAGCAGATACCATTCCGGCACGATTTCCGGCGGCGTCTGTAACGGGTTTGCGGGAATGAAGTTGTCGGCGTGGCCGAGCGCGTCCGGCATGTAGAAGATGAAGGTCGCGAATAGGATCAAGAACAGCCCGGTGGCGAACAGGTCCTTCATCGTCGCGTGCGGCGTGAACGGCACCGTGTCGCCCGCTTGCCCAGCTGGAACGTCGGCGGCCTTGCGAGGGTCAACGCCGGCCGGATTGTTCTGACCCGCTTCGTGCAACGCCCAGACGTGCAGCGCGACAACGCCGGCGATCACGAACGGCAGCAGATAGTGCAGCGAGAAGAACCGGTTCAGCGTCGGCTGATCGACCGAGAAGCCGCCCATCAGCCAATTCTTGATCGGCTCGCCGATCAGCGGCAGCGCCCCGATCAAATTGGTGATGACGGTGGCGGCCCAGAACGACATCTGGCCCCATGGCAGCGAATAGCCAAGGAACGCGGTCGCGACCATCAGCAGGTAAATGATGCAGCCCAAGATCCAGAGCAGTTCGCGCGGCGCTTTGTACGACCCATAATAGAGGCCGCGGAACATGTGGATGTAGACCGCCAGGAAGAACATCGAGGCGCCCACGGCGTGCATGTTCTGGATGAGCCAGCCGAACGGCACGTCGCGCTCGATGCGCTGCACCGACGCGAACGCCATGTTGATGTGCGGCACATAGTGCATCGCCAGCACAACGCCGGTGACGATTTGCACGACGAGGCAGAGGCTCAGCATTGCGCCGAACGTCCACCAATAGTTCAGATTACGCGGCGTCGGGTAGGCGACGAAGCTGTCATAGCCCAGCCGCACGATCGGCAGACGCCGATCAAGCCAGCGCGTGAAAGCCGTTTTCGGCTCGTAGGTCGAAGGTCCGCTCACGTGAGGTGCGCTCCAAACTTAGCCGATGCGAATGGCGGTCGGGCCGGTGAAAAGATACGGCGCGACGAGAAGATTTGCCGGCGCAGGACCGCGGCGAATGCGGCCCGACGTGTCGTAGTCCGAGCCGTGGCACGGGCAGAACCAACCGCCGAAAGATGAGCCCTCGACGAAGGTCGGCACACAGCCCAAGTGCGTGCAGCTCGCTTGCAGGATGAGCCACTCCGCTTGGCCAGGCTGGCCGTCCTCTTGAATGAGGCGCGAGGCATCGGTCGCCGGATCTTTGAGGTTGGCGAAGTCATCGCGCTGCGCGGCCGCGATCTCAGTGGCGGTGCGGTGACGCACGAACACTGGCTTGCCCTGCCACATGACCTTGATTTGCTGGCCGAGTTCTACGGCGCTGAGATCGACCTCGGTGGTCGATAGCGCGCGCGTGTCGGCGGCGGGGTTCATCTGATCGATGAACGGCCAAACCGTCGCCGCGGCGCCTACGGCAGCCGCCGAGCCGCCGGCGATGAAAATAAAGTCGCGCCGAGTGGTTTCATCACCCCCATGCGCATCGCCTGCTGTTTCAGCCACCGCTGATATCTCCCGGCCTTGGTTCGCCGGCGAAGCTAGGCTAGTCCGGGGTCGTAAGCGCGCGGCGCGTCGCCGCACGCAGACAGACCGATTCCCCGATTTCGCCCCGATTCTCCGGCGCCGAGGCCTTACCGTGCGGCTCGCTCTCTATCAACCGGACATCCCGCAGAATCTCGGCGCGGCACTTCGCCTCTGCGCCTGCCTCGGCGTGGCGCTCGACATCATCGAACCCTGCGGCTTCCCCCTCACCGACGCCTCAATGAAGCGCGCGGCGCTCGACTACGGCGACAAAGCGCGTGTTGCGCGCCATGCCAGCCTCACCGCATTCCGTGCGGCGCCGGAACGGTCGGGCGGTCGGCTGGTGCTGGTCGAGACCGACGGGGCGGTAAACTTCCAAGACTTCGCGTTCTCCACAGGCGACACGCTAGTGTTTGGCCGCGAGAGCGCGGGCTCCCCTGGGGAACTCTATCAAGCGGCCGAAGCCAGCGTCCGCGTGCCGATGGTGCGCGGCTTGCGGTCGCTCAATGTTGTCACGGCGGCGGCGGTGGTATTGACGGAAGCGATGCGACAGACCGGGGCCTGGGAGAAACTCTGACGTGACCGACGAACGCAAAGCGCGCGCCAAGGCGTGGTTCGAGACGCTGCGCGACGAGATCTGCGCCGCCTTCGAGCAACTGGAGGACGAGGCGCCGGCCGATCTCTATCCGGGCGCGCCTGGCCGCTTCGAGAAAAAGCCCTGGCGGCGGGGCGATGGCAGCGCCGACCATGGCGGCGGCGTCGCCGGCATGATGCGCGGTCGCTTCTTCGAGAAGGTCGGCGTCCATGTCAGCACCGTCCACGGCGAATTCTCTCCCGACTTCGCCAAGAGCGTGCCCGGCGCCGCCGAGGACCCGCGCTTCTGGGCGAGCGGCATTTCGCTGATCGCCCACATGCGCAGCCCGCACTGCCCGGCGGCGCACATGAACACGCGCCACATCACCACGACGCAATGGTGGTTCGGCGGCGGCGGTGATCTTACGCCGACGCAAGCCTATCAGCGCGATGAGAGAAGCGCCGACACGCTCGCGTTCCACGCGCCGTTTCGCGACGTCTGCGAAGCGCATCAGCCCGGGCTTTACGAGCGCTACAAGAAATGGGCGGACGAGTATTTCTGGCTGCCGCATCGCAACGAACCGCGCGGCGTTGGCGGCATCTTCTACGATCACCACAATAGTGGCGGCGCCGAAAGCGATAGCTGGGAACGCGACTTCGCGTTTACGCGAAGCGTCGGCCGCGCATTCTTGGACGCCTACCCGCCGCTCTTACGCAAATATATGGCGACGCCGTGGAGCGAAGCCGACCGCGAAGAACAACTCATCCAACGCGGCCGCTACGTGGAGTACAATCTCTTGTACGACCGCGGCACGATGTTTGGGCTGAAGACCGGCGGCAATGTTGAGAGCATTCTTTCCAGCATGCCGCCGGTGGTGAAGTGGCCTTGAACTAACGTTGCTGGACGTTCTCCCGCAGCCACGCCGCGAACTCAGCGTCATCAATCTCATCCGCCGCGAGCGACAAGCATTGCACGATCACTTCCGCTTCGTCGGCGACGATCTCGAGGCCGTTCACATAGAGAAACGCGTAGGCAGCCAGAAAGCCGGTGCGCTTGTTGCCGTCGACGAAGGGATGGTTGCGCATGATGCCGGCCGCATAGAGCGCGGCCAGCGCGACGATGTCACTCTGGCCATAGCTCCACGCGTTGCGGGGACGGGCGAGCGCTGAGTCGAGCAGGCCGAGATCGCGCACGCCATCAGCGCCGCCATGCTCGGCGAGCTGCTCTTCGTGCATGACCAGTACCGACTCGACGCTAAGCCACTTGGGCTCGGCAGTCATTTCGCCAACTCACGCAGCGCGTTGCGATAACGCTTCATGGCCCTGCGCGCCGCCTCGATCTGCTCCTGGAAGTCGGCATCGCTACGCTGCAGCGCCACGCCGTCCGGCGTTTCGCTGACGCTGAGTTCGTCGCCTTCGCTGACGCGCAGTTTCGCCAGCACGTCCTTGGGCAGGACGACACCCAGCGAGTTGCCGATCTTGCGAACCTTCAGGGTGCGGCCGACCGGCTTCGCCGGCGTATCCGCCTGGAACGGGTGCCGCTCGGAATCCTGAACGCCTTTTTGCGGGGCGCGGGGCGGCTTTTTGGTTTCATCGGTCATGGCCCAGCCAATTTAAGTTATAACGCCCGTTATAACAAGCCCCGGCCTTTTTCTTGCGTGAGGCGAGTCATCATGACCCAGCTCGCCTACCCGCAAGACATCAAGCCACTGACTTCGCTGCGTTTTATCGCAGCGTTTTGGGTGCTCTTGTACCATTTCAAGGACCATCTCGGGCTCAATCTGGGCCAGTGGGGCCTCGTCGCGGACGGCTATTTGGGCGTCGATCTCTTTTTCACCCTCTCCGGCTTCATCCTGGCGCACGTCTACCTGACCAGCGTCGAGGGCGGCCGCTTCGGCTATGGCGGCTTTTTGAAAAACCGCATCGCCCGGGTTTACCCGATGCACCTCGCGGCGCTTGCGGCGATGATCGTGCTATTCGCCGGGGCCTCGGTGCTGGGCGCCGGCGTCGGCTCGCCCGACGCGTTCAAGCTCTCAGACCTGCCGGCCCACATCTTCATGCTGCACGCCTGGGGGACGACCTCCGCCGTCGGTTGGAATTTCCCGTCCTGGTCGATCAGCGCCGAATGGGCGGCGTATCTCCTCTTCCCGCTCGTCGCCGCGCTCGTGGTGAAAGCGCAGCGCTGGTCCGGCGCGTTCGCGCTTGGCGCCATTGCGCTGTGCGTTGCTTCGTTCTGGGGGCTTTCGAATTTGCACCAGGTGCTGCCTGGCGTCGGACGCGACTTCTCGCAGATGACGGCGCAAATCGGCGCGCTGCGTATTCTGCCGTCGTTCCTGCTCGGCGTTGCGCTTTACGCCTTCGGTCGCACGCATGCGGCGCCGAAATCGTGGGCCTGGCCGATCGCGCTGGTTTCAGCCGGCTGGATCGTCACGGTGACCATGCTGAATTGGTGGGAGGGCCTCGTCTGGTTCGGCCTTGCCGGCTTGCTCTACGGTTTAGCCGAAACCTCGCGCCACGGCGTCGACGCGCCGATGGGCGGGCGCACGTTCGTGTTTCTCGGCGCCGCCAGCTACGCGCTCTACATGATCCATCTGCCCATCGACATCGTCTGGTTTCACACGCTGGAGCGTTTTGGTGTGACTGAGACGAGCGACCTTGCGCTCCGCATCGGCGCCGTCGCCGGCGTCTTCGTGGTGAGCATCATCGCGTCGGTGTTTGCGTATCTGTGGCTTGAGGAGCCGGCGCGGAAGTGGATTCGACGGTCTAAATTTTCTCTCCCGTCATTCCGGGGCGCGCGGAGCGCGAACCCGGAACCCAGGGGATCGTAGAGCGCGGTGCTTGTTGCCCCTGGGTCCCGGATCACGCTGCGCGTGTCCGGGATGACGAATTTAGGAAAGCCCCTGCGCCACGGCCTTCAATCTCTCGATCACGCTCAGCTTGTCGTCCGGGAAGTCCGCGTCGATCCACCAATCTTCGACTTCGCGTAGGATCACGCCGACCTTTGGCCCAGCGGGCACGCCCGCCGCCATCACTTCATCGCCGGTGAGCGACAGTTTTGGCGGCGTCCACATCTGACCGTGCGCGACTAAAGCGCGCCAAGCTTGCGCTTTGTCACTGCCGGACGCCGCCCACGCCAGCATCACGCGGTCGCGGAACACTTCGTTGCCGAGCTTGTAGATCGCGCGCCGCATTTCGCGCAGCGACATGTACGAGGTGATCTTCACATCATCGCCGAGCGCCGCCACCAAGCGGTCGCGCTCTTCGTTCGACAGCTTCAGGCGCCGCGCCAGCGCCTTCGCGCTCTGCTGATCCGGCAACGCCGCCGCCACTCGCGTCATCGGATCGAGCGCAAGCATCAGATCTACATCCAGCGTGCAGAGCGCATCGAGCCGCGCTTCGTTGCTGAGCTCCGGCAACGCCCGCGCCCGCGCTTCGATCGCTTTCATGCCTTCCCACGCCGCGCGCGGATCGTGGGCGCCGAGCAACTTCTTCACTTCCTTCCACACCCGCTCGACTGACAGCGTGTCCAGCCCCGCCACCAAATCGGCGCACGCCGCCAAGCCTTGCGGATCAACCGGCCCGCGCGCGTACCAGGCGTTGAAGCGGAAGAAGCGCAAGATGCGCAGATAATCTTCGCGAATGCGCGTGTGGGCATCGCCAATGAAAATCACGCGCCCCGTCCGCACGTCATCGAGCCCGCCGCCAGTCGGATCATGCACCGCGCCGTTGGCATCGGCGTAGAGCGCATTCATGCGGAAATCGCGGCGCGCGGCGTCCTCTTCCCAGCTTTCGGTGAACGCGACGGTGGCGCGGCGGCCATCGGTGCTGACATCGCGCCGTAGCGTCGTCACTTCGAACGGCGTGTGATTGACAACGACGGTCACCGTGCCGTGCTCAATGCCGGTCGGATGCGCGGCGAAGCCGGCTTTGGTGCAAACGTCGGTGACCTGATCCGGCGTCAGCTGCGTCGCGACATCGATGTCATCGACCTCGCGCCCCATCAACGTGTTGCGCACACACCCGCCGACGAAACGCGAGCCGCCTGGGCGCGCGGCTTCTAGCGCCGCCATTAGGGCTTGCGTTTCCTTGGCCTTGAGCCAGGCGGCGTGGGTGATGGCGGTCATTCTCCCCCGCCCCCTCGCGGGGCGGGGGCCGGGG
>ENA-ORBV01000868-ORBV01000868.1-microbial-mat-metagenome-genome-assembly--contig:-NODE-868-length-69035-cov-16.940108_pt1 | contig 69035 bp, 81 predicted proteins | sample MGYA00237777_ERZ505514 | MGnify/ENA primary metagenome ERZ505514 (study PRJEB26160, sample SAMN06269048) | microbial mat metagenome | isolation source: Oligotrophic lake microbial mat | place...
GCCCCAGCTTCACTGGATATTTCCGTGCCAACTCATCCTTGGCGAACGGCGTTACCGTAAATAGCTGGATACCCCACATGCTAAAAGCCGTCAGCCTATTTACCTGAGTCGTTAAGACTAACGACCGTAGACGTCTGACCCTCTCCAGCCTGTGGCGTCTTGCGACAGTGACCAGATTCTCAGCGGGGTCTTTCTCGCCAGTTGCGGCGATCTGGTCGCGCTACCTTCCAGCCCTACCTCCTAAGACATTGTTTGTGCTGAGGTTTAGCTGCGCGAATTTCCACGTCTGCCTGGCATCTCCCTCGCAATGCTATTCGACGGATAAGAAGGCAGGGGGGCGATGTGATGAAAGCTGTACTGATCGGAGTTGCGCTGTTGGCGTTTGCGGGGATCACGGGGTTGGGGTACGCCGGGGGGCCGAGCCTGAAAGACTTGAATGTGTCTCAGCCGGAGCGTGATGTGCTGAGCGGCAGGGTCATCTATTCGACGATCTGCATCCGTTGTCATGGGGTCGATGGGAAGGGAAATGGGCAGATGACGTTTACTCCTCCGGTCGCCGACCTGACGTCTCCGGCGGTTCAAGGAAAGTTGGATGCGAGGTTGTTTAAGAGCGTGCATGACGGCAAGTCGAATACGGCGATGGGGGCCTGGCGGGAAGCACTCACAGACGATGAAATTTGGGATGTGCTCGCCTATGTGCGAACGCTGGCTCCCGAAGGAACCGGCGACATGGGCAGCGGACTACGATGAAATCGACGCTCTGTCGGATCGCGTTGGGCCTATGGATCGTGACGATTGGGGTTGCCGGCTGGTTCTTCGTGCAGGGGTGGACGACGCAAGATACAGACGGACGGACGCAGATTGTCTTAGCGCCGGCAGAACGAGATCTGATCTTGGGCGAGATGCGGACGCTCCTGAAGGCGGTCCATGGTGTGGTCACAGGATTGGCTGGCCAGGGTCAGGAGGCGGATCGAACGCAGATGGAACAGGCGGCGCGCTCAGCAGGAATGGACATGGCTGCGGACGTGAATCCGGCGCTCATGGCGAAGCTGCCGCTGCCGTTCAAGCAAATGGGCATGTCGATCCACAAGGACATGGACGCCCTCGCAGACGCGATTGTTCAGAAAGAGACTCCGCAACAGATTCTGCAGCGCCTATCGAGCATGACCGCTCGCTGTACCGCTTGTCATGATGTGTACCGATTCTCTGTGGAGCGTTAAACGTGAAACGGGAGGCTATGGGGTTACTATTACTGTGAGCTATGTCGCACGCGCCCATGTGCTCAGGGAGGTGCCAGATACAGTCCAGAACAACTCTTTCCATTGCGGCAATAGGAATCATGCTGTTGCCGGTTGGTGTAGTGGCCATCTCGTCAGCGCAAGATCGCGACGTGATCAGCTAAGGAAAGACGAGCTACTCCTGGACAAGCACATACTTCAGACGTGAGATCGGTTGAAAGACAAGGATCAGGTGAAAGAGCAGGAGCGGACTCGGGAGCAAATGCGTGCGGAGCGTCCAGAGAAACCGCAACATGAGAAGGCCGAGCGCGGTTGAGTAGGTGCTGGAGGATGCTGAGAATCGTTATACTGAAGCGAGGAGATCTTGGCGCGTGGCTTTCAATAGAGGGAGTCTCGCGCTGTGACTGTTAGATAACCAAGGAGGGTACATGAATCGGATACTTGTGGGAACTGCAATTGTAATGTCGGCGCTCGTACCGCTTGCCGGCTGTTCGTCTTATTACACGGGTAAGGTTGAAAAACCCATGCACGCGAAGGCGATCATCGCCGGACCCGGCATTACGGGAGAAGCGGATCTCTACGAGAAGTTTGAAGGGCGCGTCAGGATCAAGTTGAAGCTCACCGGCACGCCGGATAGCAAGTTGAAGCCTGGACGCCATGCGATCCACATTCACGAAGTCGGCAACTGCGAGCCCTTTGCGGCGGCTAAGGGGCACTATGATGGGAATGTGGATGCGGCAATCAATCCGGAAGCGAACGTGACGTCCGGATTAGGGAACCATCCCTACCATCTCGGCGATCTCCAGAACCTCTCCGTGAACGATGACCAGAAGGGGTCGCTGTATACGATCACGAGCAGGGTGACTCTGTCCGATGGGCTGAACACCCTCTTCGACAAGGATGGGAGCGCGTTCATCATCCATGAGTTTGACGATAAGTATCTGCCGGATCCGACGACAAAGGATGCACCGGGCGGACCCCGCATCGCCTGCGGCGTGATTGTGAAGGAGTGAACGCTCGCCTACGCTTGATCTCATCTTCACTTTTCTCATTTGCCGGATAGCCTGTCGCTCACGGCCTTCGTAGCCGAAATGGCTACGAAGGCCAGTCGGCGATCCTCTCGCCCCTTGCCGGTCTTCTGTGGCATCCCGCAACAATGATAAGGTCGGTGCTGTCGCGTTTGGCCTCAGAGCGTTCGGAGTCTGGCGCCTAATCCTGTGATTTAACAGGATAAGGCGATAGAGCGGTTATCCCTGCGAGTGGCACGGTCTTGGCACATGTAAGGGAGCATGATGTGGCTGTTGCCGTCTATTCTCTGGATGATAGTGCTCGTGGGTTGTTCAGGCGAGAAGCCTCTGGTCACGATAGAGGAGCCTCGCGGGACTGAGCAGACAAGCAGCGCGCCGATAGAATTCGCTCCGCCTTCCCCCGAAACCATTCCAGGCAGCCGACTGGGCGAACAGATCCGGCTCGGCTATCAGATCGTTGTGAATACGCAGAAATATGCTCGACCCTATGTCGGCAATCGCCTGAACTGTACCAACTGTCATCTCGACGGCGGGCTCAATCCGAACGCGGCTTCGTTCGTCGGCCTTGCATCGGTCTATCCTGAGTACCGCACCCGCAGCGCGAGGGTGAACACGCTTGCCGATCGTGTCAACGAGTGTATGGAGCGGAGCTTAAATGGGCGCGCATTCCCGCCCGACAGCTCCAAGCTACAGGCGGTCGTGGCCTATATTACCTGGCTTTCGCGCGGAGTACCGAGCGGTGCGACATTGCCCTGGCGGAGCCTCCAGCGCATTGACTCACGGCGTCCACTCGATCCAAACAACGGGAAGAACGTGTTTGCGAGCAAATGTGTCTTCTGTCACGGCACCGACGGCTTGGGGACGATGGCGGCACCGCCTGTGTGGGGACCCCAGTCCTACACCATTGGCGCGGGCATGGCACGGGTGAGCGTGGCTGCCGCCTTCATCAAATCGAATATGCCGCGCAGCTGGGGTTGGAGCCTGTCGGACGATGACGCCTACGATGTCGCGGCCTATATCAATGCTCAACCGCGGCCAGATTTCCCCGGAAAAGTGAACGATTGGCCGAAGGGCGGCAAGCCGGCGGATGCGCCGTACTAGGCGTGAAACGTGAAGCGATTCAGATTTTGAGTTTCTAGTTTCATGTTTCTGGTTTCAAGAGGTTCGTTTCGAATTGATGGAATTCCGAGGTCAAACTTGAAACTAGAAACATGAAACTTGAAACACACCTAGAAACCAGCAACTCCATTCCAGAACGACGTTGAAGAGGCCGGCATGAAACTCACAGTCGCATACCATGGTGGAACTCGGTACGACATTACCAGCGGCAAGCACCGAGTGGTGACCGATCAGCCGGTCGAGGATGGAGGGCAGGATGCTGGGATGAGTCCTGTCGAACTCTTTGTCGGCTCCCTCGCGAGTTGCGTCGGGTATTTCGTGGGCCGGTACTGCGACCGCCATCAGATCTCGACCAAAGGATTGAGCGTCGAGGCGGAATGGACCATGGCGGAACAGCCGCATCGGGTGGGTCACATCACTTTGGCGATTCACTTGCCGCATCGTCTCACAGCCGAACACAGCGAGCGACTCCTCAAGGTTGCGCATGGCTGCACCGTGCATCAATCCCTCGCGGTGCCTGCAGGCGTGGCGATCGAGCTCAATCCCCATCACCGTGGGGAGAAACCATGATGAAAGGAGTCGCGGTGACGAAAACAAGATTCCGAGTGGCCATTGGAGGCGCAACACTCATGCTGCTGGGGCTGATGTCGTTCCCTCAGCTGTCGTTCGCGAGCGATCAGGCGAGCGCGAAAGACATGATCCAGCAGACCTGTGCGCAATGTCATCGGCTGGAGGGTCAGCCGGATTCGCGCTTTAATCTGAAGGCGCCCGACCTTATCTGGGCCGGCAGCAAATATCAGCGGCCATGGTTGATCAGGTGGCTGACGGGCAAAGAAGCGCCACTCTATGCCAAAGGCTATCGATGGGATCTGACCGAGGTTGCGTCTAAGCATCCGATGGTCACTGAGCCGGAGGCCCATGCCATCGCCGATTATTTTTCCATCCATCACAAGGATCCGCGAGTCAAAGTCGGCGCGTTCGATCTGTCGAAGGTGACGAAGTTCGAGGCGACGTTTGGTGGGGTGGCCTACAAGGCGCACGCCTGCCTCGGCTGTCATGTGATCGAAGAGAACGGCAAGTTCATCGGTGGTCCGCAAAGCGCATCGCTCGTCGCGGCCGGACAGAGGTACGACCAGGATTGGCTCTTCCGCTTTGGGCAGAATCCGCAAGACTTCACACCACATAGCGGAGAGTTTTTGGCCGACGCGACGGAGCCGCAGCTTCGCGCGGTGATCGGGTTCCTCATGGTACAGGGGGTGAAGGACTTCACGTATTACGAGCCCTGGACGAGCCCGGAGTTTGAGATGGCCAGCGCGGATCGTGGAAAGGTGATTTATCAAGAATATTGTTCGCAGTGTCATGGCGCGACGGGCAAAGGCGACGGACCGGCAGCTTCCGGGCTGGAACCCAAGCCGGCGATTCATGCCAACATTCCATTTGAAAAACTCCCGATCGAATATCTCTACAACGTCGTCAATCATGGAGGGCCGGCAGTAGGTAAATCGCCGAACATGCCCTATTGGAATTTGACGATCGGTCAACAGGGCGTGGCCGATGTGATCGCCTACGTGAAGGCGACGTTTAAAGGGGTGCCGGACATGGCGACCGCTCCGAGCGGGGGCCAAGGGGGAACCTGTGAGCAGCAACGTAAGACAGCCAAGGCGCCGGAGGAATTTTTGGCCAAGACCAATCCGTTCCCCGCATCTGCCGGTACGATCCAGGAGGGGAAGACACTGTTCCTCAAGACGGCGCAGCCAGTTGCCTGCGCGCTGTGCCATGGAGAACAGGGTGACGGGAAGGGAATCATGGGGGCAGCCTTGGTGCCGCCGCCTCGTAACTTTACATGCGGGTCGATGATGAAGAACATTCCCGACGGCCAACTGTTTTGGATTATCAAACATGGTTCGCGAGAAACGGGGATGATGCCGTTTACCGGGTTGTCGGATGACCAGGTATGGCAGTTGATTCACTATGTTCGTTCATTAGCCAAGTAGCAGTCAGCCTTTAGCGGTCAGCCGGAAGCTGATGGCTGATCGCTGACAGCTGATTGCTTGTCCAAGGAGCAGATTATGGCGACATTTATTATTTCTGGCAGTCGAGGTACGGACGATCCCACGATGGCGACGTTGCCGTTCATGGCAGCGAAGGTTGCGAAGGAGCAAGGACATGACGTCGTACTCTGGCTCTGGAATGAAGCGGTCACGCTTGCGCGCAAAGGCACTGCCGATCATGTGACGGGAGTGAACCTGACGCCGCTCAAAGACCTTCTGGCGGCCTTGCAAGCCGCGAATATTCCCATCTGGGTCTGCGGGGCCTGCGCCGTGGCGCGGCAGATCGGTGCCGGAGATCTCGTCGCGGGTGCGACGATCAAGGGTATGCCGGACTATATCAGGGCCGTCGCTGAGCGCGACCGCAACGTGGCATTCTGATTCTCCTTCATTGAAAGGGATTGCTGTATGGCGACCGATGGCGAATCGTCCGGGAAGTCAAAAGTCCGGACTGGTCGACGGGATGAGGCGAACACAAGTGAATTCATCGAACAGGACGGGCGTCTCAATGCCAATGAGCTGGAGACCATTCCCACGATGGTGCCGCGGGAAGGGGACGGCTATCGACCGCCGCGCAGCGGATCTGTCGGGCAGGAGCTCGGACGTATCGGCGAACTGAGCAGCGCCTTGACTGAGGACGATCTCCGGAGAATCAACACAAGAAAAGGTTTCATCCAACTGCTGGAGAATAAAGCCGTCGATATCGAGGAGGTGCGCAACACGCTGCTATACGAGCAAGAGTTGCGGCAATTGCAAGTTGAATTGGTCAAGCTTCAACGGTGGGTGCAGAGCCACGGAGAACGGATTGCGATCCTGGTCGAGGGGCGAGATGCGGCAGGGAAGGGTGGCACGATCCGCCGCTTTACCGAGCACCTGAATCCTCGCGCCATGCGGGTGGTCGCGCTGCCCAAACCGTCGGATGAGGAGCGGGGACAGTGGTACTTTCAGCGCTATATTCGCCAATTGCCCAACAAGGGCGAGATCGTGTTCTTCGACCGCAGCTGGTACAACCGCGCGGTGGTCGAACCGGTGATGGGATTCTGCAGCAAGAAGGAACACCAGCGGTTTCTGCAGCAGGTTCCGGAATTCGAACATATGCTCTATGAAGACGGGGTGACCATCATCAAGTTTTGGTTCTCGATTTCGAAGGAGGAGCAGGCCAAGCGATTCGAGGCGCGCAGACAGAATCCGCTCAAGCAATGGAAGTTGAGCCCGGTCGATGAGAAGGCGCAAGAGCTGTGGGACTCCTACACCCGCTACAAAGAGGAGATGTTCAGCAAGACCCACACGACATTCAGTCCCTGGATTATCGTCAAGGCCAACGACAAACAGGCGGCCCGATTGGAAAGTCTCCGGTACGTGCTGAACTTGTTGCCGTACAACGGGAAGGACGAAGCCCCGATCCGCCTGGCGCCGGATCCCAACGTGATCACGCGATTCCACCGTAAAATGGTGGTGCTGGATTTGTAACGAATGGACGAAGGCGGCAGGCACAAGAGCAAGGTCAATCGAAGCCACAACGAATGTAGGAGGAACCAGTCATGATGAATGTCTCTCGATATGCAGCGATCATTTTATTGGGATCAGTGGGACTGCTCGGCGCGAACGTCCATATTGCCGGAGCGGATGGGGACCATGGAGGCATGATGGGCATGATGGGCGGCCACATGATGAGTACAATGCATGAAGGCCACGACCAGAGCACACTGCAAGAACAAGATTGCCATGAGCTGAAGCATCTCCTTAAACATGGGAAGGAGATCGGCCTCACATCGGAGCAAATCAGCAAGCTGAAAACCATGCAGCTTGATCTGAGTCGCGCGCAAGCCAGAGCGGAGGCCGATATCAAGGTGGCAACACTCGAGTTACAGGCGTTGGTCGAGGATGAGCAGGCTGACTTGGCTGCGATCCAGGCCAAGGTGGACCAACTTAAGAAGGCAGAAGGCGGTCTTGTGTTTGTGACGATCAAGTCGAAGCGCGACGAGATAGCGCTATTGACTCCCGAACAGCGTGAGAAAGAACAGGCACTGCGGGACAAGATGATGGAAAAGATGATGGGGGCAGAAGGCCATCATGCTGGCGGGATGAGTGGAATGAAAGGCGGGGAGCATGGGAAAGGTGGAGGAGCAGGGAAAGAGGGGGCAGCTGAGCACCAACACTAGCCTACAGTATTCTCCTTCGCGCGCGTGAGGCGAAGAAGAACTTGAACCAGTTGACGAGAGGGGATGTCATGGCCAAGGATCGTTTTACGGTCACGTTCGATCCCAGCATCGACGAGGCGGTGAAGGTGATGGGAGAGAAACGACTTCTCAATCTTTCGGTCGAAGTGAATGGGAAGGCGGCCTATTCGATTACGCGACACGATAGGCACTGTCGGTTCGCCTCTTTTTAACAGCCTATAAATGAGGGTGGTGATGAAGCTGAGTATCTTCCCGTTGCTGGTCGCAGCGATTTCGCTTGCCATTCCTGCCTGGGCCGCCGAACGGCACATGATGCAGCAATTGGTGCCCGCCGACAAGCTGGCCGAAGCGCGGGCTCTTACGAGCCCCCTGCCGAAATCCCCGGAAGCCATCGAGCAGGGTAAGGCGCTCTATCACGGCAAGGGCGCCTGCTTTAACTGTCATGGGAAAGATGGGGACGGCAATGGGCCGCTGGCGGCCCAGCTGAAACCGTCGCCTCGCAATTTCCGGCACCATGGATTCTGGCGCCATCGGACGGAAGGGGAAATCTTTTGGGTAATCAAACACGGATCTGCCGGGACCAGTATGGTTGGATTTGTCGGGCAACTGACGGATGAAGAGATCTGGGCCTTGATCCAGTATGCGCGCAGCTTCGCCGGTGAGCATGGGCCTGGCATGATGGGACATGGAGAGGGTATGGGACCCATGATGGGACCAGGCGGCGGCATGGGACGCGGCGGATCACGAGGTAGCATGGGCGGCATGGATGAATAGTCGTCGGGAGATTGCGAGGATGAGGCCTGCATCCGGTACGCGGGTGCGATGCATGAAATTCTCACAGTACACTCTTTTGAGTCTCGCCCGTTCCGCGTTTCCCACAGGTCTGGCTAAGAAATTTGTGAATCCTTTTGAAACTCCCTGTATCCTACAGTCAGTCGAATGTGCAGGGTCTTACTCGGCCTGGATGAACTGGGCGAAGATCCCCCTAACTAAGGAGGTGTATAGTGATGCGAAGAGGACTATTAGCCGTTATCGCGCTTGCTGCCATCGGGTGTAGCGGGATCGTCCCTCAAAAGGCGGTGAGCGGTGAACCAACAAGCCCTGCGCTTGGATACGACATTCATGTGCAGGCGCCGCACATGATGGCGGACGGTACGACGGGGGGGCCGTACCATCATTACTGTAAGGGGATTTCAGACAAGATTCTTCAATGCCTGCTGTTTGAATCGACTGATGCGAAGGCCCCGTTAGTGGCGATTGAGTATTTTGTCGCCAAAGATCTGACGCGAAAGCTTCCTGCCATTCAGTGGCACCGGCATTTCCACGATCACAAAGCCGAGATCGCGACAGGCCGCGTCCAAATTCTCGATATGCCTAGTGAACAGGCCGCCAAGGTAGCGGAAATCGCCGCAGGGACCGACGGTGTGATTTATCAACTGTGGCAACATGGGCAGGAATTCCCGGACGGCACCGTGAGCTTCCCGACGTCTCTCGGGCACAAGTTCCCTGGGTATTCCGACAACAAGTAGGGTCAATTGAGGGGGCCAGCCTGGTCCTCTGTGAAGCTGGCTGGTCCCTGTCGATCCCCCGTCGATCTCGATAGATTGCGAGATGAGAGGAAGAATCATGCATGCGTATCGCCTGTTCACGGTGCTTGTGGCTGCAGCGTTGGGCACCTGGAGTATTCCGGCCTTCGGGGCAGATGAAGCCGTACTCAAACCACGAGTGCCGATCGACCAGATTGAGGAAGCCAGATCGTGGACGAATCCGCTTCCAGTCACCGAGGAAACAATTGAGAAGGGGAAGAGGCTTTTCCACGGGAAAGCCTTCTGTGTGACCTGTCACGGGAAAGACGGCAAGGGGCTGGGAAGCGACATTGAGCCGGGCATTCTGAAAGGTCCGTTACCGCGGAATTTCACCGACAAGGAGTGGCAGGCCGCTCGAACCGACGGGGAACTGTTCTGGATTTTGAAGAACGGCAGCAAGGGCACGGCCATGGCTCCCTTTACTCCGCTCGTCCTGACGGAAGAAGAAGCCTGGCAGGTGCTCCGATACGTGCGGTCCTTCGGCCAACAGTAAGTGGTCTTCATCGCCTGCTATGTGTGCCCCATGAGTTTCCTACTCCTGACGATCTGACGATTGTTCGCGCTCACCTCCTGAAATACAGCGAAGGGCTGATCTGCCGACCGTTTGCATAGAAAGCCCGAAACGTCGGACGCATGCATGCGGGAAGTGACCGTGCACGAACAGCCGTGAACCCTTTTCCGTAACCCTGCCTCTCATCGACAGACACCATGTGCAACAAGGAGAGAATGAGTCATGATCTTTGAACAACTCAATCCCCATGCCTGCAGAACCTACCTGATCGGCGATGAAAAGAGCCGGGAGGCGGTCCTCATCGATCCGGTCCTGGAGCACGTCGAGGATTACCTCAAGACGCTGGATCAACGGAAGCTCACGCTGACGCACGTCATTGATACACATACTCATGCTGATCATATTTCCGGCGGGGCATCGCTCAAGGATCAGACTGGCTGCGAATATGTCATGCACCACAAGGCTCCAGCTCGTTGCGTGACCTTTCACCTGACGGACGGGTTCGCCTGTCGTCTTGGTCATATCCCGGTGAAGGTGATGACCACGCCGGGGCATACGAAAGACAGCATTGCGCTTGTGTTGGAGGATCGTATTCTGACCGGAGATGTCCTGTTTTTGGACGATGCCGGAGCAGGGCGCACGGATCTGCCCGGCGGCGATCCAGGTGAGCATTGGGACAGTATGCAGCGGGTGCTCGGTCTGCCCGATCATCTCATCGTGTATCCGGCCCACGAATACCGGGGACGTCGACCGTCGAGTGTGAGAGACCAGAAGCTCCGCAATCCCAATTTGAAACCCCGCACCAAGCAGGAATATATCGACTACCTGGAAGGGCTCACACTCGGTCCCGCCGATTGGATGAAAGACGTGCTCAAAGCCAACTACGCCTGCGCACGCGATCCCAAGGCTGCCTGGATTCCTGTCGACGTACCGGCTTGTGAAGTCAGGGGCACGATGGCGCTTGGCGCGAACGATCAGCAGGTGGCTGGTATACCGGCGGAAGAGGTGAAGCGAGAATTAGACGCTGGGACTGGCCTGTTTGTCCTCGATGTGCGGGACCCTCATGAACTGAAAGAAGAACTCGGCCACATCGCAGGGGCAACGAACATCCCGGTGACCACGCTGGCCCACCGGCTGGCTGAGCTGGAGCCGCATCGCGACCGGGAGATCGTGACGGTCTGCAAAGCGGGAGGCCGTGCGCATACCGCGGCGCAGATTCTCATGCAAGCCGGCTTCCCCAAGGTGCATGTGATGATGGGTGGGATGATGGGATGGAAACAGGCGGGATTTACGACGGAGGCGTGAGGAGTCAGTGTAAAGCAGAAGGAGAAAGCATCTGTTCGCCCGTTGAATGTTCAACATTCAGTCGATCGACAAATCAAGAGGTTCCAGTACTGTTCTCCGAGTAATGACCAACGCGTGACAGACAAGGATTCACTATTCACCCATGACTATTGACCAAGCGGGATTAGCCCTTCTGTCAGGTGGAGTCATTGGCCTGGCGCTTGGCGCCACCGGCGGGGGCGGCTCTCTCCTGGCAATCCCGCTACTGGTGTATGTGCTCGGAGTGAAGGTACAGTCCGCCGCCGCTATCTCGCTGGTGGTGGTGGCGGTCTCCGCATGGCTCGGCCTGTATCAACGAAGAGCGTCCGGTGAGGTGAAGGTGAAAGCGGGGTTGATCTTCAGCGCGACCGGGGCAGTCGGCGCGTGGGGCGGCGCCTACGGCCATGGGTTCGTGCAGGAGGAAATGGTGCTCCTGCTGTTTAGTCTCTTGGTGATCGTCTCGGCCTGGCACATGTGGCGGCAAAGCGGTCATCAGCGGGAGCATGCTTCAGCTGAAAGTTGCGCCGAACAGTTTCCCCGTTCCTGCTGGATCAAGGTCTCGCTGATCGGTGCGGCTGTCGGTCTTTTGACCGGATTCTTCGGAGTCGGCGGTGGCTTTGTGATTGTGCCGGCGCTCGCGCTGGTGCTCGGGTTTCCTATGAGAATGGCCGTGAGTACCTCCCTGTTGATCATCGCGCTCGTCGCCGTCGGAGGCCTCGTCGGCCATCTGCAGACGGGACAGATGGATTGGCCACTCGCCGGTCTCTTGCTGCTGGGAAGCGCCGTGGGTATGACCGGGGGATCGTGGGTCGTTCGACAGGTCTCGCCGACAACGTTGACGAAGAGTTTCGTAGTCGTCGCCATTGGGGTCGCCATCGTCATGTTCCTTCACAACGGCGTGAAGCTGGTCTGGGGAAGCGTATAAACCAGAAAGCGGAACTGAAAGACCAAGCACCTGGTTCTCGATTCCAGTGAAAACGCGTCGTACGCCCAGTTGAATCCCTCACATGAAGTTTCCAGCATCATGGAGTCTGGCGCCGTCGGATGGAAGGCGAGATCTGCCGGTTGTCGCCTTTTGCGACAGCGCTCCTTTCTCCTAAGGCCTGGAATGCCCCAGAGCAGTTCTCCCCCTCTTCACGCGTTTCCTTAAGGCCTCGTCAAATCAGAGCAATCGGCGACTCCCTGGTTCTGCTTTTCTGGCACGGTCTTCGCTTTTTAACTGCAGAGAACGCCTATTATTTTATCCAAGGAGGACAGGTTATGGACAATCGAGAGACACAATGTTCGGCATCAGCTGTTGTGCTCGCATTGTTAGGAGGAACTGTGGCCGGAGTGGTGGCAGGTCTTCTTCTCGCTCCCAAATCAGGGGAGGAAACGCGACGAGCCATGAAAGGCTATGCGAAAAGGACTCAGGAGGAAGTACTGGAGAAGGCCAAGGAGGCGCGAGCCGCCCTCGATCAGATCATTGAGCGTGGGGAGCATTTCATCGCAGAGAAAACGGCGGATGCCGAGGAGGCGATCAAGGCCGGACGAGAGACGATGAAGGGGAAAATGGATACATGTTGTAGCTGACATGGCCGTCGTCAGGGAGGGGTATTGCCATGATACTGGTCGAGGGTATCCGAAAGAAGCTGTTCAGCCAACGGCGCGATTTGTTTCGTCAGGTTGCTCAGACTGAAGAGGAACTGCGCTGGTTCCAACGCGATATTGAAAGTGAAGCGGAGGAGCGAGGGCAGGAGGAGGCCATGGTTCGGCTGCTTGATCGTCTGGATGGGCGAGCAAAGGCCGAGATCGAGGCGATCGACCGGGCATTCTTCAAGCTGGGGACAGAGCAGTACGGTCGATGTGAGCGATGCGGAAAGGCCATTCCCCAGTCCAGGCTGGAGGCAGTCCCTGCGGCGGCTATGTGTCTGATGTGCGAACAGGCGGAGGAGAACCGGGCAGCGCTGAGGAAATAAGTGAGCAAACCGGCCTCGTTCATGGTTGAGGGTGGGGAGGGCGGCGCGTTTTGAAGACTATCAAAGAGAGGATTTATCTGTGCCTGGCGCCAAAGGGCAAGGTGAGCCGGTTGCCGGGGAGTCCATGACGCGGTTGACTGTACAGCCGGAAACGAATCGATATGGAATTTAAGGACTACTACAAACTCCTTGAGGTTGACCGCACAGCGACCGCCGACGACATCAAAAGCGCCTACCGGAAGATGGCGCGAAAATATCATCCGGACGTGAGTAAAGAGCCGCAAGCGGAAGCGCGCTTTAAGGAAATCGGTGAAGCCTACGAAGTGCTCCAGGATCCGGAGAAACGCGTCGCCTATGACCAACTCGGCAATCGCTGGCGGGCGGGGCAAGAATTTACCCCTCCACCGGACTGGGCTGCCGGCTTCGAGTTCACGCCCGGCGGCGCGTCCGCGGGGGAAGCCACCGACTATAGCGACTTCTTCTCGACCCTGTTCGGCAACTTCTCCCGTCACAGCGCATCTACCCGTGCTCATGGCGAGGACCATCATGCCAAGATTTTCATCGCGCTCGAGGATGCGTTTCACGGCGGCACCCACACGATGACCCTGCGTGCGCCGCAACTGGATGAGCAGGGGCGCGTGGTGCTGCGCGAACGCACGCTCAACGTGCGGATTCCCAAAGGCATTCGTGACGGCCAGCTGATCCGTTTGTCCGGCCAAGGCGCACCGGGAGCGGGCGGCGCGCCCGGGGGCGATCTGTACCTGGAAGTGCATTTTGACCCCCATGCGCTGTACCGCGTGGAGGGCCACGATCTCTCACTAACCCTGCCGCTTGCACCCTGGGAAGCGGCACTCGGAGCCACGGTCAAAGCGCCGACCCCGACCGGCGTGGTGGAAGTCAAAATCCCCCCGGGCTCGCAGGGCGGGCAAAAGCTACGGCTCAAGGGGCGCGGCATTCCCGGCGAACCAGCAGGGGATTTCTATCTTGTCCTGGATGTGGTCCTTCCGAAAGCGGAGACGGAACAGGCTCAACAGATCTATCGCACTATGGCGCGGGAACTGGCCTTCAACCCACGCCACTCACTCGGAGTCTGAAGGGATGGATATGGAGAACGAGATTCTGACAGGGAGCGTGGTTGGTGATGAAGGCGTGCTGGCGCTCGAGGAGCTGGCGAGAGCCTGCGGGGCGGAGTCAGAGTGGATCGTCGAATTGGTGGCGGTGGGCGTGTTGGCGCCGCAAGGGAGAGAGACCACGGATTGGCGATTTCACGCGACGGATCTCACCTGTGCTCGACGAGTCGCCCGGCTGCAGAGGGACTTTGATGCCAGTCTCGATGCGGCCGCAGTGATGCTCGATCTGCTCAATCAGATCGAACAGTTGCGCGCTCGCCTGAAGCGAGCCGGCCTGGCTGTGGACTAGGCCTACGGGACAAGGGCCGCGGGGAGAGCCGAGTCGTCGGGCCGCTCTTCGGTCTCCACTGTTGCCTGTGGTTGAAACCTGGGCAGACGTTGAGGTTCTCATGATCGACACTGTTACGGGCCTGGACCATGAGTGACCTGATGCGTATCCTCTGTCCCCGGTGCCAGACCATCAATCGCGTTCCGGCAGCACGCCTTGCGGATGGCCCTCAATGTGGCCATTGTCACGAGCGGCTGTTCACCGGACACCCGATTGCGCTGACGGCGAGGGACTTCGACCTGCACGCCATCCGAAGCGATATTCCACTGGTCGTGGATTTCTGGGCGCCGTGGTGCGGGCCCTGCCGAATGATGGCTCCGGCCTATGAACAGGCTGCGAAGATTCTGGAGCCACAGCTTCGTTTGGCCAAGGTGAACAGGGAGGAGGAACAGGCGCTCGGAGCCCGCTTCGGCATTCAGAGTATCCCGACCGTGATGTTGCTTCGCGGAGGGCGTGAAGTGGCGCGGCAATCCGGGGCACTCGGCGCGCAGGACATCGTGCAGTGGGTCCGGGCCCATCTGTGATTCGAGCCTTCGACGAGGATGTGGCTCAGATTGGTGGGTGGGGGGAACAGTCTGTCTTGATCGCAATAACAGCTGGATTCTATTGAGAGGTGTTCGGAGTGTCTCAAAGTGTGTCGCGAGCAAGATACACAGGTAGGCACGTGCTCGTTGGAGGGGCAGGTCTTGGGATTCTCTCTGTTCTGTTTGTCGCTGGTTGCACGAAGGCCGAACATCACCACGAAGGGCAGCGGTCTCACCCCTATCTGACGTCCGATACCAGGCATCCCATTCCGCTGGCTCCGACTGCAGGAAGAGAACATCGCGCGGTGATGTTGTAGCACCTGGAAACCATCCAGGTCATTGTGAATGCGTTGGTGGAAGAGGACTACGAGCTGGCAAAAGGCTTGACCGAATCCCACCTGGGATTTTTCATGCATCGGCATCTCATCTCACCCGCCCGGCCCCAGGCGCGCCAAGACGCGCCCTTCCCCGAGGCGAGTCAGCAGCCCGAGAATGTTCCACCAGCCTATCACGACTTGGCCATGGCGCATCACGCGGCGGCGGAAGAGTTGGCGCGCATCATCCCCACGAAAGATCTGAAGCAGATTCTGCCGCAGCTCAATAACGTGCTGAAGGCCTGCGTGGCCTGTCATTTGGAGTTTACAGTTCATAACGGTTCGTGAGGCGTGTCTTACGGGATAAGAGCATATGGCCGATGGCGTATCGCTGAAGACATACGATAGGAGCTAATGGCTGATTGCTGATAGCATGAACGAGGGAACGTTCTTTTTGTGGCCTACATACGATCTGACATTGGCCATCAGCTAGATGCCATATGTTTTTTGCTTACATGAAAGGGTGATGCGATGATCGAATCGATGCGTACAGCTCTTCAACGACTCTTTCTCGCCTGCCTCCCGTTAGTGGTGATCCAGTTCACAGACATCTCTCAGATGAATGCCTGGGCCGGTTCCCCGCCGTCGCCCAAGAGCATCACGGCGGCAGGCGATGCCGAGCGGGGCAGAGCGGTCTTCAACGGGAAGGGCCTGTGTTCGTACTGCCATGGCATTGATGGGAACAAGGACCAACCGCCAAAACTCACAGCCGACACCACCGCGCTCATCGCGCAGCTCAAGCCTCAACCGACCGACCTCCGCAATCCAAAGGTCCTATCCCTAAAGACCGACAAGCAGCGCGCGCGTGCAATCAGGGAAGGACACCCGGGCACAGGCATGTTTCCGGACAAAAGGATGACGGATCAGGAGATCGCCGACACGCTGGCTTACCTCGCGCTTCTGCGGCGTGAGGGCTCCTCGAAGAAACCGTGAGAGTGTAGCAGTAAAAAGCATTTAGACTTATCTAAGTTTATTGATATGCCAATCACACATCTTATATAGTCTCTCATATGAAACCTCTGGAGTTCGTCGGTTCCAGTCTTGACGACCTCAAAGAGTTCCCGGCAGAAGCCCGGCGTGCGGCTGGTTTCGAGTTGGGCTTTGTTCAGCGTGGCCTGGCGCCATCTGATTGGAAGCCCATGAAAGAGGTGGGTGCCGGCGTCCGGGAGATTCGAATACACGTGTTGGGCGAATGGCGCGTGCTCTAGCCCGCAATATTCATGAAGGTTCGTTGCGAAAGCGCGCAGACGCCAAGCGAGACGGGCACTTGGAGCCGTGAAGCCCTGAGGCATACTCATGCAGTATGTCGAAGGGCTGAGCGGCGAGACTGCCCGTCGCAGCCGCGTATCCGCGCTTGCAGCAGAAGCTTCATGAATAATACGGGCTAGGTGGCCATGTTCGTCGAGTCCGTCTATGTGCTTCATGCGTTCCAGAAGAAAACGCTGAAGACCACAAGAGAAGACATCGAGTTGGCTCGTACACGCTATCGAAAGATCAGAGGCTTGAGATGAAGAAGAAAACGACCAAATTAAGCGGAAATGTCTTTGTGGATCTTGGCTTTGACCCGGCCGAAGCCGCCGTGCTCCAAATGCGCGCAAATCTCATGAGCGATCTTCGCCTCTACATCGAGAAGCAGAAGCTCACTCAAGCTCAGGCGGCCAAGCGCCTCGGCATTGCGCAATCCCGCGTGTCCGACCTCGTGCGCGGGAAATGGGACAAGTTCAGCCTTGAAATGCTCATCACCCTTGAAGCGCGGCTTGGGCGTACGGTGCGTGTCGAGTGCGCAGCCTAGCAGGATGCGGAAAAAGTCCGCCAGCGGCGTTCTCACATCGCTCAGAGGCTCAACGTACCGAAGCGTACGCCTCGCCTCTTCGCTCGCTGCGGCCTTGCTGGACGGCCATTTTGAGCATCCTGAGGTTTTTGAAGCCGTTGCTCCGTCTGTCATATTTCACCGGTGTGTTATGGGTAAACCGAATTTTCACGCAGCCTGATAGGGCCGAATACTCATCGAACGGTGACGCGTCTCGTAGTCGAGAAAAAAGAGCAGCCGTTACCACGCGATAGGCGGCAGGAGTGTAGAGCAGTGAAATGATCGACGCAACAGGTACACGGACATCATCCCATCGTAATCCGTCGAACCATTGATCCCAACCAGCACGGCTCAACGGCCCCGTCACGAACCCGATCAGGACTCTTCGACCTGGATGACCGCCTTACCCTTATACGTTCCGCAATTCAAACAGGTGTAATGCGGGAGCTTGATTTCGTGGCACTGCGGACAGACGGACATGCCCGGCGGGGTAATGCGCAGTTTTTGTGTGCGCCGCTTGTCGCGTCGTTCCCGTGAATGTTTATGTTTCGGATTCGGCATGGCAACTCCTTCTCACTCTCGATAGCAGGCGTTCACGCTATGATGCTGACGATCCGCCGGTCTTGCGTTTTATGCCCTGGACCACCCGAAATGTCGGGATCGGTGGTTCCGCAGCACACTGACAGGGTCCCTGATTCAAGTTATTCCCACATTGCGCGCAGAGCCCCAAGCAGGTGTCGCTGCAGAGCGGTTGCATCGGCGCAGACAAAATCACGTGTTCACGCAACATGGGAGCCAGCTCCAACTGATGGCCCTGATATTGATACTGATCGTCGGGCTCCTCTTCTGGTTCGGCCTCCACAGCATCCGCACGCCCCTTTCGGGAGTCGATTCGCTGTGGATGACGCGGCGCCGACTTGGGCTCCGGAATAAAAGCCGCCCGCACAGAGAAAGCCAGCGGATCCTCATACTCCTTTAAGCACCGCACACATTCACGGACGATCATACCTTCCAGGACACCGGTCACGGTGACCAGCCCTTCGATGTTAGTCAGATCCAGGCTCACAGCCAGTGGGCCAGGGAGCACGGCATCATCCTCGGTGAGGCCGAGTTCTTCAGCCGTCACCTCGCCAACCAGCGAGAGTCCCTCGGCAGTAATGTCAGTCAGCAGCGGTCTGAGCAGTTCCATTGTGGCGCCTACCTGCATTCCCATCCCCAACGTGACCGGTTACCGTTCTTCTGCAAAGCTGATGAGGGCAATGTGCCGAGCCCGCTTGATGGCGGCCGTTAATTCGCGCTGATGCCTCATGCAATTGCCGGAGATACGCCGCGGGACAATTCGGCCACGCTCAGTGAGAAAGTTTCTCAGCAGCCCGACATCCTTGAAATCGATCGACCCTTTATCGATACAAAACCTGCAAGGCCGTCTGCGTTGGAAGAACCGTCCGCCCCCGCCGCCGTCCCGGTCTCCACCTTGTTGTTCACGCTCCATAACCGTCGTCTCCCTCTCTATTTATTTAGACGTGCTCGTCGGGTTCAAACCCGGCATCATCCTGCGCCGGCGCCTCAGCCCCCCCACCACCGCCATCCTGGCGTTTCGGCATGAACGTCACCGTTTGGGCCACCACCTCGTGCTTGCTGCGCTTCTGGCCGTCTTCCGTTTCCCAGCGGCGCTGCTGCAAGCGCCCATCGACGATGATCCCGTTTCCCTTGCTGAGATATTGGCCGCAATGTTCCGCCTGCTTGCCGAAGACGACAATGTCGACAAAACAGACCTCTTCTTTCAACTCATCGCCCTGCTTGTACCGCCGGCTCACCGCGAGGCCTAAACTGGCCACCGGCGTCCCGTTCGGCGTGTACCGCAGCTCAGGATTCCGCGTGAGGTTCCCGAGGAGAATGACTTTGTTAAACCCGGCCACCGGCAAACTCCTCCGATGACGTCTCAATCGGCCGTGGCGGCACGAGTTCTTTTTTAAGATGGACCGTCAAGAACTTGATGATGGTGTCTTCCAGACGATAGGACCGCTCCAATTCACCGACCGTGATGTTGGGCGCTCTGAAGTAGAAGTAGACGTACGTGCCCTTGCGCTCCCGCTTCACCTCGTAGGCCAGTTTCTTCTTACCCCAATTTTCAGACTTGATGAACTGCGCGCCGGTCTTTTCTGCCACGGCCTTCATCTTTTCGATCAAGGCCGTAGTCTCCTGGTCGGAGAGAGACGCACGAATGATAAACAGAGACTCGTAGAGCTCCATGCAGCAATCCTCCTGGACAAAGGCCCCCAAACTAGTTGGGAGCAAGGTGTAGGCACGCTGGATTCAGCCAGCGCGAAGGGGTGAAGCTAACATAGGCTTTGAGAACGTGTCAATGAACGGCCACTGCTGGACCTTGTCTCCCCTAGTTCTTTCGCTTGAAAAATTGTGGCGGCGCATTCGCTGGAGGCGAAGGACGCGAACTTGGCCCGCTGGGACCAACAGAGGGTCCGCCGGAGTAATAGCCTGAACGGGGATAATAATAGGGATGCCCTGGTCGATATCCAGGCCCATACCCGGAGAATCCTGGATAGTAACCGAAGGGGCTCCACCAAAATCCTGGGTTAGAGTAAAAGGATCTGGCGGGGTCATAGACGTCGGCATACCCATTCTCTTGAGCCTGACTGAGCGTGGCCATGCGTTGCGTTTGATGCTGCGACTCTGCGCAGGCCGTGAGGGTCACCAATACACATCCACCGATCATGGTTGTCGTCCATCGAGTCAACATGGCACCCTCCATCAGAAATGGTAGGAGACGCCGAGAAATAATTGCTGCGCTCTATACGTACTATCGAACCCACCGAACGAACCGAACGCGCCGCTAAAGTCGAACTTTGCATCCGTAAATTTGTATTCCGTGAATAGCGCCGCGTGAGGCGTCACGAATGCGCGAATTCCTGTGAGAAAGTTGAATCCGATCGAGACCTGTGTGTCCTGCTGCGTCGTAGGCGATTGACTCAGGCGTGCAATCAGAATACCGGGACCGATGCCGAGATAGGGCTGAAAGGTCGCGCCGGGGTACCGTAACAGAACATTGGCGCCGACATTCGTCACAGCCATATGAATGCCGGGGATATCGTCGAGGTTCTTTATATGCGGCCTACTGTGGAAGATATCCAACTCGAATCCTAGCGACCCGTGAAAGGGATACACCCCCACCTTTCCGCCGTACGCAAGACTGTTCTTCATGTCGAAGTCTTGCAGCTCTATGCCACTGAACGGACCTGTGGTTGTGGCGTTGCGCAGGGAGTCAGCAAAACTGTACCCGGCTTGTCCCGCCACATACCACTCAGCCTGCGCCGAAATCGTTATCGAGGATAAGACTGCCAGGGAAAAGAGACTGAGGAAGAACCGCTTTTGAGCGTGCCCCAAGTGCATCATGCGGTGCTCCATGAGCGAGGCTTGGGTATATCCTACTACGAGGTTTTCGTGAAATGTGATGAGGTGGGAAGGAAACGACTTGGATTAATGGAAATTAATAATGCGGGCGGCCTGCCTGGGCTCAACCGCTCCCTTGCCTCCGGAGCGACCCTTCCGGGCTTCGTCGAGTGGAAGCCTTCTGGAATTCCTTCAGCCGCGATCATACGACCGCGGTGCTTCAGTCAGTTCCGGCTTTCCCTCTCGCCTCAGCCTCGGTGGGTCCCTGCTCCTCCGGCAAGGTCCGCTCTGAGCCCAGGCAGGCCGCTGGAAAACTAGAATGCCCCTGTTCTCTACCCCTCAAAAAACAGTCATCGCACAGTGGAAAGTCAAGCAACGACCCCACTTTTCCTCCCGATCGTCGCCGGGAAAGTAGCCTTGTATCTTGCCACGAGGGTAGCAATGATACTGCACATCATGAACCAGGGCATGATAGACCGTCGTAGCCGAGGTCCATGGAGACCGGGGGACAGCCTGGGTCGTCATGCTCTTCACCCGTAGAGCCCGAACAGTTGCGCGGGCCGTTGAGCCCGAATCTCGCAAGGCTGGGCCACACAGGAGGATGAGATGAACGCATTTGTATGCGTCGGGATTGATGTCTCGAAAGCACAGCTGGACGTGGCCCTCCGACCGACAGGCCGGTTTTCCGCCGCCAACACGGAAGCCGGCATTGCCGAGGTACTCACGCGCCTGCAAGCCGTCTTGCCCACGCTGGTCGTCATGGAAGCCACTGGAGGATTGGAGATTCCGCTGACCGAGGCGTTGGCCGCCGCAGGGATGCCCGTGGTGGTCGTCAATCCTCGCCAGATCCGCGACTTTGCCAAGGCCACCGGGCAGCTGGCCAAAACCGATGCGTTGGATGCCCAGGTGCTCGCGCAGTTCGCCGAGGTCATGCGCCCCCAGCCGCGCCCGCTCCTGGATGCGGAGACACGGGCCCTGGCCGCCCTGTTGACCAGACGGCGGCAACTGGTCGAGATGCTGACGGCGGAGAGGAACCGGCTGATGAGTGTCCACACGCCCGTCCGCAAGAGTCTGCGCACGCACATCGCCTGGCTGGAGCGGGCCATCCAACAGACCGACACCGCTCTGACAGAGGCGATTCATCAGAGTCCGGTCTGGCGCGAGAAGGAAGCCCTCTTGCAGAGCACGCCCGGCGTGGGGCCGGTGATGACGACGACGCTGCTGGCGAATCTGCCGGAACTCGGTACGTTGACCGGCAAGCAGATATCGGCCTTGGTCGGCGTGGCCCCGTTCAATCGCGACAGTGGAACGTTGCGAGGCACGCGCACGGTCTGGGGCGGACGGGCGCAGGTGCGGGCCGTGCTCTACATGGCCGCGCTCGTGGCGGCCCGCTTCAATCCGGTGATCCGGGCGTTCTACCAACGCCTGTGTGCGGCAGGCAAGGCCAAGAAGGTAGCCCTGACGGCCTGTATGCGGAAACTGCTGATCATCCTCAACGCGATGATGAAACACCGGACCCGGTGGGAGCACACCACCGGCTAGGCGGAGACGGTCAGAGACGGTCGGCTTCGTCCGTCTGGGGGATACGAGCCTACGGGCGGGCGGGTGATCGTCGATCCTAGGCCAATGCTGTGCGAAATATTTCTGATGCATCATGAAAAAAATCAGCGAGAACGTGCTTGACAGTCAAGACAGTTGCTGTCCCATTTTCCCTCTCTGTCTGTCAAATCCGGGCCACCTCACAACGACCCCAGTGACTCGCCCTAATGTCTCTTTCTCTCTAGTACATCTGCAGCTTGCAATTCAGACAGGACTTCCCTAGCATTTCTCCGCTTCCCCAGCCACCCATTCTCCAAGGAGATCGCGCATGAAACGGCTCGTCTTGACAGTCATGCTGATTGTCGGCCTTGTCCCACCCGCCTGGGCTGAGGTCCGCGCAATCACGGCAACAGGCGAATATCGAATGGGCGATAACGATACTCGTGCCGATGCAAAGCGGATGGCGCTCCAAGATGCCAAACGTCTCGCGCTGGAACAGGCCGGGACCTATATTGAAGGCATTACCGAGGTCAAGAACTTCGCTTTGAGCCGGGATGAGCTGCGCGCCTACATAGCCGGCATCGTGGAGACGACGGAACACGGGGCCAGCAGCACGATGGAGGGGCAGCAACAGGTCGTGCGGGTGGTTGTGAACTGCAAGATTGATACGGACGTTGTAGCGCGACAGATTGACGCACTGCGCAAGAACGAGGCCGTGAAGGCGGAGTTGCTCCAAACCCGGCAAGAAGCGGACCAGCTCCGGCAAGAACTGGGAACCAAAACCCGCGAACTGGCGGCGGTCACGTCTAAGACAGAGGCCGAGACGATCGCGCAGGCCAGGCGCAAGGTTCTCACCGGGCAAGATGTGAATAGTCTGGTCGCCCAGGCATGGGTGGCATTGGGCGGACCCAGTAAGACTTTAATTCTTGGCTCGTCCTCGATAGGGGGACGTCGGCACGCAAGGAACCTGATCGAGCAGGCGCTGGCACTCGATGCATCAAACCCCGATGTACACGTGATTACCGGTGGTTTGCTCATGGAAGAAGGGAACCTAGAGGGAGCCATTGCCGAGTACCGCACGGCGATCCGCCTGAAGCCCGATGATGCCAACGCCCATAATTCCCTCGGCGGCGCGCTTTATCTGAAAGGTGATCTCGACGGGGCTATCGTTGAACATCGCACTGCGATACGTGCAAAGCCCGATCATGCCCTCGCCCATAACAACCTAGGATTTATGCTCCACAAGAAAGGGGACCTCGAAGGGGCCATTGTTGAATATCGCACAGCGATACGCTTGAAGCCCGACGATGCCAGTTTCCACCACAACCTCGGGATTGCACTTACGGCCAAAGGGGATGTGGAGGGAGCGATCGCTGAATACCGCACTGCGATCCGATTGAAGCCCGATGATGCTGAATCTCGCCACAGCCTTGGGGTAGCGCTCTATGAGAAAAATGATCTCGACGGAGCTATCGTTGAATATCGCATCGCGATACATTTGATGCCTGATAATGCAGGCTTCCATGCCAGTCTCGGCCTTGCATTCAAAGCCAAAGGACAACAGGTTGAGGCAGCACGGGAGTTTCGCGAGTATTTGCGGCTGACACCGGATACGCCAGCGAATCGGCCAAAGATCGAGAAGGCGCGGGCAGCCCTCCGCGAGATCGAGTGACCGACGGGGATGAATTTAAGGGATCGGAGTCTTTCCCAGAGACTCCCGACCCCTTTACAATTTCTAAAACAACGTGGCTGGTTCAGGAAGGCGGACAGGGGGCTGTTAGAGGTCGCAGATATCGAAGTAGGGTCGAATAGAAAGCGGAACATGCGTAAAGCCTATTGCCACCGATGCGTAGAAACGATGGAGACCGTCTCGGACAGCGAACGGAAATTTGTTAGCCCCGGGCGGGCAGTGAGCCACTATTGCTGGAAGTCGAGCGTTAGAACGAAATCCGCGGAGAATCGTAACCATGCGATCATGATGAAACCAGGTTACACCGGGATCGCGGAGAGGCGGATCAACTTGCTCGATTGGCACGAGTTGGACCTGGAATTCCTCATTCGGAAGAGCAAGATAGCCGGAGGATTGCGGCCGAAAGGATGTCATCTCGGCCTCGTGCCACCACGCGTCTGGGATATCAAAATCCATTTGCACATGAGAGCACGAAAATCGCATGCGCCCTCTACCGCACAAGCTCAGGAGCGCGTCGCTTGTGGTCGGTTCACTAGAGCGTCCTGTCAGGGCTCTGAAACAAGACTCGCACTATGTACCCCGTTTCCAAATGTGAACAATCCTTCTTTCGGTTTTGGGCGTGCATTATGCAGTTTCTCTAAAACCGCCCGCACATCTTCGCGCGCCCGTTTAGCGAAAACATCCGTTTGGATTAACCGCTCCCAATCTGTGAGAGGTCTTTGACCAAGGTAGTCATCCAGTTTGTTGTTACAATCTCGCAACTCAGGTTTTGGTGTGATCTCTTCCGATCGTCCGTGGGCCAGTGTGTTTCTAAACTGAAGAAGTTCGCTGATGGTCTGGAGCGGCCTTATTCCTGGACCATCGGGAAATTTGACACGTAGAGTTTCACAAAGAAGTTCAAACTTTGACTGGGGAGGCAGCCGCTCCAATCTCTTCCAACAAGATATAACCGAAGGGCCAACATGGTTCAGATACGCCTCAAAGGCGAATGCCGTTAACACAGCGCTCGACAAAAATTGCCACGATGAGCCACGGGGCTCTTTCATCCCGGCTTTGAGTACACAATCCGATGCATGCCAAAGCTCGGAGTAGGCGTGGACTGTCCGCTTTTTTGTTACAAGAACCTTTTGCAGCTTCATCGTACATCCCCTTTCTGAAATACAGGAACAGGCTACTTTTTCGTATGAGCAGAGTCAAATTCCATCCGGGAGGTGTGCCTGGGCTTAGCCCGCATTATTCATGAAGCTTCTGCTGCAAGCACGGATACGCGGCTGTGACGGGCAGTCTCGCCGTTTAGCCCTTCCACATACTGCACGAGTATGCCTTAGAATGACCCCAGCTTTTTCCCACATTTCATTTTCAAAGGTAGCCTGGTCGATCCTCGATTGCGCGCGTCCAACGAGGGGAGTCCGCGACCGCGCGTTGCGCGAGCAAAGGAGATTAGGGTGAGTACGCGATTGGGTGTGCTAAGGCTCAGAGCGGACGTTGCCGGAGAAGCGGGGACCCAGCGAGACTCTGCCGGGGAGGAAAGCGGAAACTGACTGAGTCCGCGAAGGAATTTCCGAAGGTTTCCGCCCGGCAGGGTCCGCTGGGCCGCTTCGGGAGGCACGGGAGCGAAGGGCCTTGGCACACCCTGACTCCAGGCGGTGACGGATACAAGAGGTAATAAGAAAATGAACGGAAGCTAGACGTTAAAGCGGAAATACACGATGTCGGCTTCTTTGATCACGTAGTCTTTTCCTTCGAGCCGAAACAGCCCCTTCTCCTTCACCTTCGCCTCCGACCCGCAAGCCATCAAGTCGTCGTAATGATAGACCTCGGCGCGGATGAAGCCGCGCTCCATGTCGGAGTGAATCTTGCCTGCCGCTTGTGGCGCTTTCATGTTTTTCGGAATCGGCCAGGCCCGGGATTCGATTTCTCCAGCAGTGAAGAAGGTCACGATGTTCAGCAGCTGGTAGGCTTCACGGGTCAACCGGACAAGACCCGATTCTGTGAGGCCCATTTCTTTCAAGAAGTCGATCCGTTCGGATTCTGGCAACGTGGAGAGTTCGGCTTCGAGTTGGCCGCAGATCGTCACGACGCGCGCGCCGCGTTTGTCGGCGAACTCGCGAACCGCCTTCACCATCGCCTCATCGGCGCTGGCCTGTTCCGATACATTGGCCACGAAGAGCACCGGCTTTGCCGCCAGTAATTGACATTCATCGAGCACCAGGCGCTCTTCGGGGGTATAGGTCAGGTTGCCCAGCCATTCACCCTTGTCGAGCAGCCCGATCAGTTTGTCGATGAACGCCATCTCAAAGGCGGCCTTCTTATCGCCCGCTCGGACTTTCTTTTCCGTCTTTTGCTTCCGCCGATCGAGCGTGTCGAGATCGGCCAACAGCAATTCGGTTTCAATGATGCCGATGTCGCGAAGAGGATTCACCGCTCCACTGACGTGCACAACATCCGTTCCCTGGAAACAACGGACGACATGGAGCAGCGCATCGACTTCACGGATGTGTCCGAGAAACTGATTGCCCAAGCCTTCACCCTTGCTGGCCCCTTCGACCAAACCCGCAATGTCACGAACCTCCAGCGTACTATAGGTCGTCTTCTTCGACTTAAAGAAGTCGGTCAGGACGATAAGCCGCGGATCCGGCACCGGGGCGATGCCGGTATTGGGATCGACGGTGGCGAAGGGATAGTTGGCCGCCAACGCGCCACTGCCGGTGAGCGCGTTGAAGACGGTGGTCTTCCCCACGTTCGGGAGTCCGATCATGCCGCAACAGAGACCCATAGGCTGAACTCAGTTCTGAGTTATGAGTGCTGAGTTCTAAGTTATTGGGCTGTCCCTGAAAAACTCAGAACTCTCAACTCAGAACTCACAACTCGTTGTTTTCCTCTCGTTCCCGCACATTAAACTGATTCATCGCCACGGCCATTCCCCGGTGGATCAGGCATTCCAACGCATCGACGGCACGATCGAGACAGGGACTCACGACTTCAATCTCGTCTCTCGTGAACATCTGCAACACATAGTCCGCCGAGTCTTGACGCGGTGCCGGTCGACCGATTCCGATCTTAATGCGCACAAATTGGGCCGTCCCGATCGCGTCAATGACCGACTTGACCCCATTATGTCCTCCATGCCCGCCGGTTTGCTTGATCCGGAGACGTCCTAGATCGAGATCAAGATCGTCATGGACGAGAATGAGATCGGCGGCGGTCAGCGAATACTCGCGCAGGAGGCCTTTGAGCGGAGGACCTGTGATGTTCATCCAATCGAGGGTGCCGGCGAGTTCGAGAAGTTCTGACCCAAGTCGTCCCGATCCACGATGAGCCATGCCGCGCTTGGCAAGACGGATGGACCACCGAGCCGCAGCCCGCTCGATGGCCCACATGCCGACGTTGTGGCGGGTTGGGGCGTAGGCAGCGCCAGGATTGCCCAGCCCAACGATGAGACGCAACGTTATTTCTTCTTTTCGGCTTCTTTCTTCTCAGCTTTGGGCGCGGCAGCGCCTTTTTTCTCGCCGCCCTTCGCATCAGGAGCGGCAGCCGTCGCACCAGCTTTCGCCGCATCACCCCCCTCAGCGCCTTCACCAGCCACTTTGCCCTTCGCGACCACTTCAGGTTCTTTCCCACCCTCCGGTGCAGTGGCGCCGCTGGCAAGAAGCGATTCGAGCTTGGCGTCCGTCATCGGCGCCGCCACACTTACGACCATCTGCTCAGGGTCATCGAGATAGCGGATCCCTTCCCGTGCGGCCACGTCTTTCAGATGGAGACCTTGCGCAATGGCAATCCCTGAAGCATCGACTTCGATAAAGTCCGGCAACACCGCCGGCAAACACTCAATATGTAACTCACGCATATTGTGATGGAGGATACCGCCTTCCTTGACGCCGGCAGGCACCCCACCGGTCAAATGGAGGGGTACTTTCACACGAATCGGCTTGTCCATCGAAATTTCAAACAGATCCGCATGGAGGACATGTCCTTCGACAGGATCCACCTGAAAATCCCGCAACAAGGCGGTGCGGTTCGGTTTCGACTGCGCACCGGTGAGCGTGAGTGACACGAGCGCGGCTCCCCCGGCCTGTGCCTTCAAAATCTTGACCAGGCTATCTGGCTCAATCGTCAAGAGGAGGCACTCGCCCTGCCCATACAACACCCCTGGGATCTTGCCCTCCCGTCGAAGTTGGCGCGCCGCACCCTTTCCCGTTTTCTCTCTGACTGAGACTGCTAGATCGAACTTCATATTAGGCCTCCGTCCCCTTCTCTCTGATCTCGAGCAAGATGCGAAAAAGTCCGCCAGCGGCATGCGCCGTAACCCAAGCTCTGCTGCAGTCTGCTAGCTGTCTCGGTCTCACATTTTATAAAAACAATGAACTCACCGACTCATCTTCATGGATTCGCCTGATCGCCTCACCTAATAGCGGCGCGATCGATAATTGATGCAACTTCGGGCAGATCAGCTCTTTGCCCCGTAACGGAATCGAATTGGTCACGATCACTTGCCTTAGGCAGGATTGCTGGATCCGGTCCAATGCCGGCCCGGTGAGCACCGCATGGGTACAAGCGGTCCACACCTCCCGAGCCCCTTTATCCATACAAGCCTGCGCCCCCTTCACAATGGTGCCGGCCGTGTCGATCATGTCGTCCAGTAACAGCGCACTCTTGCCTGCCACGTCGCCGATGATGTTCATGATCTGTGTCTGATTGGGTCCTTCACGTCGCTTGTCGATAATGGCCAAATTCGCTTCGAGCCGTTTCGCAAAAGCGCGAGCCCGTTCCACTCCACCGGCGTCAGGCGACACCACCACCAGGTCATTCACTTTCTGCTTCGTAATGTAATCCAACAAGACGGGCAGTGCATACAGATGGTCCACCGGTATATTGAAGAATCCTTGGATCTGCCCCGCATGGAGATCCATCGTCAACACTCGATCGGTGCCGGCGGTGCTGATGAGATCGGCCACGAGCTTTGCTGAAATCGGCACACGTGGCTGATCTTTACGATCCTGGCGGGCATAGCCGAAATAGGGGATGACCGCGGTGATGCGCTTTGCGGAGGATCGCTTGAGGGCATCGATAATGATCAACAGCTCCATCAGGGAGTCATTGACCGGCTGGCAACTCGACTGCACGACGAACACATCGCCGCCGCGAACGTTTTCTTCAATCTTGACGCGAATCTCGCCGTCACTGAACGACCCGACTGTGGCCTCGCCAAGCTTGGTCCCCAGGTAGGCACAAATCTCATGGGCTAGCGCCGGATTCGCGTTGCCAGAGAATATCTGTAGCTCTCCGCTCATCGATTCCTCAGAGGGTTTCTGGATGCGACTGCGTCACATTCTAATTTCGTATAGGGTTCGTCTCGACGGCGGGCGTCGGTGGGGGCAATCGTAACCCGCCTACCCAGTTCGCTACACGCTGTTGAGGAAGCCAGCTAAGTGGTCAGACTCTATCGGAATATTCGGGGAGTTGTCAACCGAGCCACGGCCTGGCGTGGCTCGGTTGCTATCGCCAGGCGAGCGGGCCTGAACAGGTGGGAACGAGAAACGTCTTCGTCGAACTCTCGTGTGCGAACTGAGTCTGGGCCAGGCGCGCGCGCGCCTCGTCCGCAAACACCCCGAACACCGTCGCCCCACTTCCGGACAGCAACGCGATCTCAGCTCCGTGAGTCTGCAAGGTCAGTTTTATGTCCCGAAGCACCCCATGTGCGGCAAAGACCGGCGCTTCGAAATCGTTCTCACCCGCGGCAATCAATTGAGCCCAGCCCACTCGCGACTGCCGGTCAAGTTCACGCTGGCCCGGCGACAGCGGCATCACAGAGGTCCTGGTGGCAGCCAACTCTTGATAGGCCCACTTGGTATCGACCCCGAACCCTGGGTTCACCAGCACAACCCATCGCGCGCCTTCGACGACCACCGGACGAACTATTTCTCCTCGACCAGCCACGAACGCTGAGGGGCCAAAGAGAAAGAAGGGTACATCGCTCCCTAACGATTGTCCGACTTCAGCCATCTGCGTCGGAGACCACTCCAACCGTAATAGATGGTTCAACCCGATGATGGTGGCTGCGGCATCGCTGCTTCCACCACCGAGGCCGGCTCCCATCGGAATGCGCTTTCGCAGCTCAATGTCGAGCCCGATCGATTGCCGGGCTCGCGCTAACACCGCGGCAGCTGCGCGATAGACGAGATTACTCTGGTCTGCAAGCAACTGCGTCGCATCACACCTCAGGTGAATATCCTGTCGATCAGCACACAATCTGATCTGCACCTCATCGTCGAGGGCAACGGTGTGCATGATCGACCAGAGATTGTGGAACCCGTCGGGGCGGCGGTCGAGAATACGCAGGATCACGTTGATTTTGGCAGGGGCAAAAACGGTGATCTCGGATGGGCTTGGCTGCGGATTAATCACGGCCTCCCTTGATGGCATACTTCTCGAGTCGATAGCGAAAGGATCGCGTGTTGAGCCTCAAAAGTTGTGCAGCCTTTTTCTTGACCCACATGGCCCGTTCGAGCGCCTTCAAGAGCAGATCTTTTTCAATGCCGTTGATAAGCCCCTCTAAATTCAACCCCTCTTCCGGTAAGTCGGTGGGCACACCCTGCTGCTGAGGAGTTACGACGCGATGAAGCCAGCCACGGATATCCTCATCCGACACAGGCGCACCGACGGAAAAGGCGACCACGCGCTCGATCATGTTTTCAAGCTCGCGCACGTTGCCGCGCCACTCATGGCCCAACAACACGTGCATCGCCTCCGATGTCAATATGGGAGCCGGCCTGCCGCTTTCCTGTGAAAACTTCTCGATGAAATGTTTGACGAGAAGTGGGATATCTCCTGTTCGAAGCCGCAACGGTGGAAGCCGAATCGGAATCACGTCTAAGCGGTAGTACAAGTCTTCGCGAAATGAGCCGTCAGCCACCGCCTTTTCAAGGTCTTTATTGGTCGCGGCGACGATACGCACGTCCACCTTCACATCCTGGATGCCGCCCACACGCCGGAACTCTCGCTCCTGAATGACGCGCAGCAGTTTGACCTGAATCGTTGGGGTCGTATCGCCGATTTCATCCAAGAAAATCGTGCCGCCGTTGGCGACCTCGAACAACCCCGCCTTATTGGCCATCGCGCCGGTAAACGATCCCTTCATATGCCCGAAGAGTTCGCTTTCGAGCAACGTCTCCGGCACGGCACTGCAATTCACCGCCACAAAAGGCATAGGACTCCGGGCACTGTTATAGTGAATGGCGCGCGCAACCAACTCTTTTCCCGTTCCGCTTTCCCCGAAAATCAGCACATTACTCTTGCCGTCCGCGACTTTGCGCACCACGTCGAACACCTTCTGCATGCTCTCGCTCTGGCCGACAATCTGCGCAAACGACGATTGGCTCGCCATTTCACGCTTCAGGAGAATGTTTTCCGTCGAAAGACGCCGCTTCTCCAGGGCGTTGCGGATAATCAACTGCACTTCATCGACCTGGAACGGCTTGGTCAGGTAGTCGTATGCGCCCTGTTTCATCGCATCGACCGCCGAGTCTGCGGTTGCAAACGCCGTAATGACAAGGACCACGGTTTCGGGAGAAGAAGACTTCACCGCCTTCAAGACCGCCATCCCATCGGCTTTCGGCATCCGGAGGTCGGTGATGACAAGATCGAATATTTCCTTGTGTACCTGACCGATGGCCTCTTCACCATCCGATGCTTCGGTCACGGCATAGCCCGCGCGTTTGAGCATAATGCTCAGGACTTCGCGCAGCCCCCTCTCATCATCAACAACTAGGATCTTTTCCACGGCGTCCTTCCCTCATGCCACAACCGTACCCCGGCATCTCCGGAACGCGGCATACACACAACAAACCGCGAACCATGGGGCTCCTGACTTTCAACCTTGATCCAGCCCCCGTGCAGATCGACGATGCGATGCACCGCTGCCAGACCCAGCCCTGACCCTTCCTTCTTCGTCGTAAAAAATGGAAGAAAAATCTTATCCAAGTTTTGTTTCGGAATACCTTCCCCAGTGTCTTGAAATGCAATTTCTATGACGTCGCCCTTGCGGCCGCCGACATCGACATGGCGGCAGCTCGTCGAGATCGTCAACTGTCCCCCATCCGGCATCGCTTCAAACGCATTCGTCGCCATGTTCCAAAAGACTTGCCGGAGCTGATCTTGATCGACGAGGGCCGTGAGTACCCCGGGTGCCAGCGACGTCACGATGGTGATGTTCGTACGTATTCTCGCTTCATGTTGAACGAGATCGAGCGTCTCGGCAAGTACTTTATTCAGATCGTACTCGGCGAGGGTGAGCGCCGGTGGACGCGCATACAGAAGAAACTCTGTAATGATATTGTCGAGCCTGGTGGCCTCCCGAATCGCGATGTCCATCAACCGGCGATTGGTCTCATCTTCTATGGCATCTTGTCGAAGCATTTGCATCGCGCCGGCCAACGCACCAAGTGGATTCCGAATTTCATGGGCCATCCCGGCAGACATTTCACCCAAACTCGCCAGCCAATCCTTTCGACGCATCTCCTCTTCCAGATCCCGAATCTGCGTCAGATCTTTGAACACACCGACCAAGCCTGCCTGCTCCCCCTGCTCGTGCAATGGGGAAAGGGTCATGCCGAGGATCAGGCGATTACCGTCAGCACGTTTACATTCCACTTCGAATCGCGTCGTCGTAGACACGACACCATTGAGTTGCTCATCTGATTCTTGGGCAGGATGCCAGTTGAAGACCTCACGCCAGGGATGCCCGGCCACGTGAGCGATCGTATACCCGGTCGCTTCCTGTGCCGCTGGGTTGAAGGAAGTCACGCACCCCCTCGCATCTGCTGTAAACACACCGCTGCTGATGCTATGGACAATATTCTCGTGAAAGGCTTGGAGGCGGGTCAGTCCCTGCTCCTTCTCGCGCAACGATTGATCCACCTGCTGAAGCTGTTCCGTTAAGGTTCCGCCCAGGATCCCAACAACAAGAAGAGCAAGAGCATAGACGCCGAATGTTTGATACGTTTCAGGCATGGTCAGCCGGCTCGGCGGCAGCCACCCCCACCCCTCTATCAGACCATGGAATTGAATATTCGTTAAAATACCGAACAGAATAATGCAGAAACAGGCGGCAAGAAGCCCTACTCGCCGTCTGGGAACAAGACTGGCCACCGCCACCGTCATGACATACAGCACCGCAAAAGGGCTCTCGATCCCCCCTGTCCGAGCCACCAGCACCGTTTCAAGAAAGAAGTCGATTCCAACCTGCACCCAGAAAAATATCATGAGCGCTGCCGGTGTCGCACACATACGGAGCAACATGGCAGAAGGGATCGTCAGGATGTAGGTGACAAGAATCAGCGCGTAGAATGTTTCGACCCGCCCGCCCTTCGCAACTTGGAAGGCGAGAGATAGGCCGAGCATCAGGGTCACGAGGGCCACTCGAAGCCCCATGATCCAATGCAATCTCGTGCGCATATCATTCATGAGTGGAAGACCACTGGGCGAGAAGGACATTGGCGGAGCATGAAGAGAGAGAGGGCTTGTTCATTCTCCTCGAGTTTGGCGCCTGGGACCATGTCATCACCCATGTAACGGAGCACCGAGTGATTTGACCAGAAAGGCTTAGCCGGATGCTGACCAAGTCTCCCAGCGGCGTTCTCGCATCGCGCCGGGGCTCAACGAGAGTTGTTCGGAGATCGGAATCATTGAAGGGGCTTTTCCGTTCGGCCAGATCTATTGCACGGGCGAACGGCCCCACGAAGTGCGGTCTGTACCTCCTCGCCTCTTCGCTCCCTGCGACCTTGCTGGGTAGCGTTGTTGAGCATCCGGCGTTGCGTCGCTCCTGTTGCCACGGACGTCACGACCTATAAGACTCTGGCGTGCCTACAGAGTTCTTCCTCAGCCTGTTAGAACCTTCACGCTGGGCGCTAGACCCCAACTCCGTGAGGAACGAACTGAAAGTTGCGCTCTATCCGATTGCATCCGACATTTTGAAGATTGGGAGGTACATGGCGATCACAATAAACCCAATCACAATCCCCAGGAACACCATCATGATGGGTTCCAACAACGACGTGAGTGAGGCGACCGCCTGATCGACTTCGTCCTCATAGAAGTCTGCAATCTTTCCCAGCATCGCGTCCAACGCGCCGGTTGACTCACCGACAGCAATCATATGCGTCACCATCTTGGGAAAGACCCCGCTTGCCGCCAATGGATCGGCGATAGTCTTTCCTCCGCTGATACTGGTCCGAGCATTAATCAACGTCTCTTCAATCACCTTGTTACCCGAAGTCTTTGCGCAGATGGTCATCCCGTCCAGAAGTGGAACTCCGCTCCCGAGCAGGGTGCCAAGGGTCCGTGTAAACTTGGCTACCGACGCCTTCCTGATCAGATCCCCAACCACCGGTGCCTTGAGAAGGAGCCTGTCGATAGCCATTCGCCCTTGGGCAGTTGCATAATATTTCTTGGTGCCAAAGACGACTCCGACAATACCCCCTAACATCAAATACCAATAGGATGTAAAGATATTACTGATATCGATGACCAGCTGCGTAGGACCCGGCAGTCCCATCTTTCCGCCGGACAACTCGGCGAACATTTTCGCGAAGATCGGAATGACCCAGATCATTAATACTGCGATCACAACCACCGCAACTCCCCCGATCGCGGCAGGATAGATCATGGCAGATTTGATCTGCCCTTTGAGCTTCATCGCTTTTTCGATGTATTTGGCGAGACGTGTGAGGATCGTATCGAGCAGCCCCCCGACCTCACCCGCATGCACCAAATTGACATAGAGATCGTCGAAAACTTTAGGATAGCGACGTAGGGCATCTGAAAAAGTCGACCCGGCTTCCACATGAAGCTTCACTTCCCCGATGGTTTCCCTCAGCACCTTATTCTCGGACTGGGTTGAAAGGATTTCAAGGCACTGCACCAAGGGCAAACCCGCATTGATCATCGTCCCGAATTGTCGTGTAAACACGACCAGATCTTTATCGGTAAGACCGGAGCCCAAACTGATATTGATCTTGAATCCGCCCTTGCCGCTTTTTTTTTCTTCAAGGCTCGTGACGACGACGCTTTGCTTGCGAAGTTGATCGACCGCCTCATCTCTGGTTTTCGCGCTCAGTTCGCCCTTCTTGACGGCACCAGATCTGGTTCGTCCGACATACGCAAAGGTAGCCATACGCAACACTCACCCTTCGATGTGGCCACGCCCTGGCCGGTTGTAGACTAATGAGAATACCTACCAGGCGAGTCTACTGGCCACCCCTAGACCTGTCAAACAAATGCACAATCTCTGCGCAGTCAATGGGCACGCAGGCTTACGCCATCCAGAGCCCTAGCTGCTGATCGCACTCGTGTCCCGAACGCCTCGGTAGAGGTAATGCAACCCGGACAGGAGCGTGAAGGAGACCATGCCGAACAAGAGAGGGAGCATGACGGTGAGATCGATGTGACGGGAGCTGAGGAAGATGACCATCACGACATAGGCCAGCTGGAGAAACGTGGTACCCTTGCCCAAGAAGGTGGGAGTAAGGTCCACGCGCGCATCTGTGAAATGCGCCACCGCCGTTCCCAGCAGCAATATCACGTCTCGGCTGACCACGAGGAGGGTGACCCACAACGGAATCAAATGAATCATCGAAAGCGTGATGAACCCGGAGGTAAGCAGCAGCTTATCGGCCAGAGGGTCCAACACGGCCCCGAGCCGAGTATGCTGGTTCTTCATACGGGCGACCAGCCCATCAAGCGCATCAGTCAGCCCGGCCACAAGAAGCACGATCAGTGCGTGATCGAATCTGCCGTAGATGAGTAACCCGACGTAGCAGGGAATCAGGAGAATACGGAGAATGGTTAAGCTGTTGGGGATATTCATAAGTATCCGGGATACAGCGGCTTATGGCAGCGGGGGGGAATGATAGGAGGGCGTTATGCAGTTGTCAACGGCTTGCAGTCGGCGCAGTCCCCACCCTATAATCACATCGCTGAATTATTTCGTTTGAGTATCACGGGGATTGCCATGAGTTCACTTCCGCTGCTATTCAAAAAAGAAGGGCTGGTTGAAAAGCACCAAGTTGAAGGGGTCGACCCGAGCGATCGGTATTTCAATCGCACGGTTCTCGTCAATCGAACCACCTCCGGCTACGCCGCCAAAGTCATGTATGAAGCCCTGAATGTCGAAGGGCACTCGCATCCGACCATCACTGCTGCGGTACGAGAACTGATCGAAGCGATGCAGCGATTCGGCTTCAACAAATTGAGAACCCGCGCCAATTTCAAAGGCACAAAATATCTCGCTGAAAAAGAAACCTGGATCGATTACCAGGACCTCGCCTAGCCACAACTCTCACGCAGACACAAATTCCCGAAAGACGAGGTCATGAATATAGGGACGGAAGGCTTTAATCTTCTCGTTCCTCCGGCTCGGATGCACCCGGTTGGACAACAGCACGACCTCCAATTCGCACAAGGGATCAATCCACAGCGATGTCCCAGTGTAGCCAAGATGCCCGAACGACCGCTCGGAAAAGCTGGACCCCGATGAGGACGGCGCAGACGGAGTATCCCATCCCAACGCCCAACTCGATCGAGCACGAGATTCTTGACGTGTCGTAAACTGCCTCACAAGCTCCCCCTCCAGAATCGACTCTCTTCCATGGTAGCCACGGAGCCAGGCTCCGGAGACAGCCAGTACTGATTCCGCAGTCCCGAATAACCCTGCATGGCCCGCGACACCACCCATCGCGGCGGCATTCTCGTCATGCACCTCTCCACATAACAGTCGATTGCGCCACTCGTCCTGTTCGGTCGGAGCGATGCGTAAGACGTCGACGATTGGGCGTGCAACATCGAGTTGCGCTCGACCTGCCGCAGGACAAAACATGATAGGGGCAGCCCGTAGGGGTCGAACGATGGCCTCTTCGCACCAAAGATCCAACGTCATTCCGCTCACACGTTCCACCAGAAACCCCAGCAACATGAATCCAAGGTCGCTGTAGATGCTTCGCTCGCCTCTCAGATACATCAATGGTTCGTCACGAATCATCTTCAATACCTGTTGCGTCGTAGACTGATGCGCGCCAGAGGGTTCAGGCTCAACCCCTCCTCCATTGAGCCGCTCATAAAAAGGCCGCCATCCGGGCAAGCCCGAGCGATGGGTCAAGAGGTCTCTCACCGTTGCCTGACCGATCGGCGTGCCTTCAAGTTCAGTTAATATTTCCTGCACGGGATCCTCAAGAACCACCTTGGAGCGCTGAATCAGGAGCAAGACGGATGTGACCGTCAAGACCGGCTTCGTGAGAGAGGCGAGGTCATAGATCGTCGTGGTGTGTACGGGAAGACCCGGAGGCTCTGACGACAATCGCCCGGCGACAACCACACATTGCAGCTCACCGTGCACACGAACAGCCAACTGGGCACCGGGAAACACACCATCGTCAACGGCCGATTGTAGTGCTGTCTGAATGACGTGAGGGGTCGCCATAGGCGGGATCCTGGTCACTGGTGGGGAAAGTCGCTGCGGTGGATGACCCGTGCGACAATCAATCTCAGAACGCCTGAGTCGAGGACAGCCGCCACGTCGAATGAGTGATCATCTCGGGTTCGACTTTCCTTCGAGCTTCTCCTCCGATGCGATTGCGGCATCATGGAACGCTTCCTGTTCTTCCACCTCCAACATACGCTCGAACATTCGCAACGACGCACGCAACCGTTCAACCATGAGCAATCGCTGTTTCTGAAGTGCTGAGAGGTCACGTTGCGTATCAGTCAGCTCAATCCTGGCCTGATGCATCAACTCGCCGGCCTTGAGTTCAGCCTCCTTGATGACGAGGTCCGCCTCCCGATGAGCATTCTGCTTTACATCCTCCGCCAGCGATTGAGCGGACAGGAGAGTGCTCGACAAGGTCGCCTCCGTCCGCTTCATCTCGGCGAGCTGCCGCTCCAAAAATATGAATCTTTCTTGCTGAACGGCAGAGTCTCGATTCAATAATTCGACCGTCTGTGCCAGTTCTTCGAGGAAGCGGTTGACCTCTTCCCTGTCATACCCACGAAAGGTGACCTTGAACACCATTTGCTGGATATCGAGCGGTGTAATTTTCATGGCACCTCCCCAATACTATGTCCGTCCATGGCTACCGCGATCTGAAGTAGCGAAGGTACGATGGCTTTCTGAAGAAATACCAGGATCAGTATGAGAATAAAAGTGGAGAGATCGAATCCTAAACGCGTACCGACGACTCGGCGAATTGGAGCCAATGCTGGCTCGGTAACCTTTACCAGAAACTGCACAATAGGGTTCCATGGGTCAGGATTGACCCACGAGATGAGCGCGCGAGCCACGACGACATAGATATAGATTTCTAACACATAATGGATGATCGTTGCCGCTGCGCTCAGAGCATTGCCTATGACAAACATCAGCGCCCCAACTCCTTCGATCGTGTGGTGGCCGCTTCGACCGCCGCCATGAGCGTCGCACGGAACCCTCCCTGTTCGAGCTGATGAAGCCCGGCGATGGTCGTGCCTCCGGGAGAGGCCACCCGATCTTTTAATTGCGCGGGATGCACGCCTGATTCCAACACCAAGCGAGCAGCCCCGAGCACCGTCTGAGCGGCAAGAAGTTCGGCAGTCTGCCGTGGCAATCCCATCAATACCCCCCCATCTGCTAACGCTTCAATGGCCTGAAATATGTAGGCCGGCCCACTGCCGCTCAGTCCGGTCACCGCATCCATCAATCGTTCCTCAACCAGCACCACTCGACCGACTGCTTCGAATACTGTTCGAGCCACGTGACTGTCATCTTCAGACACCGCACTGCCCAAGGCCATCGCGGTCATACTCTCCCGAACCAATGCCGGAATGTTCGGCATCGCACGAATGATCCGCCTCGCTCCGGTCGTCTGTTCCGCGATGATCTGAATCGTCACCCCTGCCACAATAGAGATCACGAGGGCATGGCCCACGATCGAGCCAAGCTCACTGAGGACAACAGGAAGTGCCTGAGGCTTCACCGCCAAGACGACCACGTCAGCCCAGGCAACCGCTTCACGGTTGGCAGAACCAACCCGAATGCCGAACTGACCCTTTAAGCGATCACGGCGCTCGGGAATGGGATCTGCCGCCCATATCGACTCGGCAGGACGCACCTGGCCTGAGAGAAGTCCACCGATCATGGCCTCGGCCATCTGGCCACCTCCGATGAACGCGATCTTGCTCATGATCGTTGGGCTAGACATGCTTCGCTCCAAAAAAAATCAGTGCAAACCCGGACCACCGTGGTCCCCTCTTCAATTGCACCGTGACGCTCGTTCAACATACCCAGCGAACGCTCCTCAATGAGATGGTATCAATCAGTTGCCGTGGGAGACTTAAAGCCAACTCACACAGACACCGGAGTAGGAGCGAGTCTGATCCGAATCGTGAGTTGAACGTGAAATCGTCATGCGCCCCCTCGCCTCCAGAATATTCCCGCCTATTGTACAAAACCGCCGGGCAAATGTCAGCGCACAGACCCAACCCGACTCCTATCGGTGAGAGAGCAGAGTAATCCCACTAACCATCGTCCCGTTTACTCGACCTTCCCGTCGATAGGAATAAAAAAGCTGATCATGGCAGATCGTACAGACATTCACCATGGAAACAGCGGGTGCGGAGACACCGTCCCCTTCCACTTGGCGACGAATCAAGGCCTTGAGATCCAGCCGAGCCGTATGCCCTCGATAGTCACACACCACCGACTCCCAATCGGGCAATCCCACGCGAAGAAGGTCGAGGACGGGATCGTCCACTTCATAGCAGCAGGGGCCGGCCGATGGCCCAATACTGACTCGGAGATCCGACCTCGTCGATCCGAATCGATCCTCCATCAGCGTGAGAGTCTTCGAAACAATCCCCGCCACCGCGCCTCGCCAACCGGCATGGATCGCCGCGACGACACGCCGGCGTGGGTCATGCACGAGTACGGGGACACAATCCGCCGTGCGCACCGCCACTGTCACACCTGGTTGATCGGTCACCAACGCATCCCACCCGCCGTGAAACTGATCCGACTCAGTGAGTGGACGATCCAGCACCAAGGCTTCGGTCCCATGTACTTGCTTCACAGACAGCAGCCAATCACGCCCCTGTGCGCCGGACTGTCGGGCTGGGACCCCTACATCGAATGCCAGCGAGTCTGCATGACGGCGCGTTCCGAAGAAATGCCGAACGCCGTCGCGCGAGGACGCGAAGGCAGGAACCGTGATGACTGCTGCGTGCATGGCCATACTCCGCCGTAACAACTCCCCCCTACCGACGCGTCGTCTCAGTCGACCTGCTTACGCAGGAAGGTAGGCACATCCCACTCATCATCAGTGACCGGGGCAGTTCGCTCCATCGATCCTCTGCCATCTCCCATCCGCCGCAAGTAGGTTGGACGGTCGAGATCTTTGAAGGGCCTCTCCCCATACGATCGTTCTCCCATCGTCTGGCCGGTACCGGTGGTCACTGTCTGTGGTATAGAACGCGAAGCCCGAGCCGCAGCCACGGGGATCGGAGTAGGCAGATCTTCCCGTTCAAATCCGGTGGCGATCACCGTCACGACCAGGTCGTCGCCCATATCGGGATTGATCACCTGTCCAACAATGATGTTGGCTTCAGGATCGGCTGTCTGCTGGACGATCGTCGCCGCTTCCTCGATCTCGTGCAGCGTCATGTTCGGTCCACCGGTGATGTTCAACAACACCCCGCGTGCGCCCTCAACACTCCCTTCCTCCAACAACGGACTGCAAATCGCCTTTTGTGCCGCTTCGATCGCCCGATTCGTTCCACGCGCCACACCCATCCCCATCACCGCGCGCCCCGTATGCGACATCACGGTGCGGACGTCGGCGAAATCCACGTTCACATGGCCGGTGGTCGTGATCACGTCCGCAATCCCTTGAATCGCCTGTCGGAGCACGTCATCGGCCACCTTAAAGGCCTCGAGCAGCGGCGTCGCTTTGTCGACGATGCCGAGCAATCGCTGATTCGGGATCACGAGCAAGGTGTCCACATGGCGACGGAGATCGCGAATCCCTTCATCCGCATACACCATCCGACGATGGCCCTCGTATGAAAACGGCTTCGTCACGACCCCGACCGTCAAGATGCCGAGTTCCCGCGCGATACTCGCCACGATCGGTGCGGCGCCCGTCCCGGTTCCGCCGCCCATCCCCGCGGTTACGAACACCATATCGGCGCCCTCAAGACACTCCCGAATCTGATCCTTACTTTCCAATGCCGAATCTTTCCCAACTTCCGGCTTCGCCCCGGCTCCGAGCCCCCTGGTCCGCTCAGGACCCAGCTGAATCTTATACGACGCCCGCGACCGATCCAACGCCTGCAGATCGGTATTCGCCGCGATGAAATCGACCCGCGCCAATCCAGACGTGATCATGGTGTTCAGCGCGTTGCACCCGGCGCCACCGACACCAATCACTTTAATCCGAACGGGGGACACCACATCCTCTTCAAATGAAAACATCAGGACACCTCCCTTGTTAAATCCACGTGACGACCCTTCGTCGCGCACACCGGTTAAAAGAACTCGAACATCCAGGACTTCATACGATCCATTACCCTATGCAACGGACGTCCACTACGCAGACCAGCGGTGGCCATCTCCGCAAGGTGGCGTCGGGCATGGAGCAGCAGACCGACACCCGTGGCATGCATGGGATTACTGACGATGTCCCGAAGCCCTCCGACACCGCTGGGCCCGCCACGACGAGCCGGAAGATTCAAGACCTGCTCTGCCGCATCGGGCATCCCTTGCAACAACGACGTTCCGCCTGTAATCACGACCCCTGCCCCCACCATGCCCTCGTAGCCGGCCCGCACGATTTCCCGACGAACCAACTCGAATATTTCTTCGACCCGTGGCTCAAGAATCTCGGCGAGGTCACGGCGCGAGAACGTCCGTGCAGGACGATCTCCGACCGACGGGACTTCCACCGTTTCATGGCCCTGCACCAACGCGGTTCGGGCAATCCCGTACTGCAGCTTGATCTTCTCGGCTTCGGTCTGAGAGGTCAACAACCCGATAGCAAGATCCTTCGTCAGGTTCTGCCCACCGATCGGCAAGACCGCAGAATGTCTGATGCTCCCATCGAGAAAAATCGCGAGGTCAGTCGTCCCACCACCGAGATCGATCATGACGACTCCCAGATCGCGCTCTTCCTGGCTGAGGACGGCTTCACTGGACGCCAAGGGCTGCAGCACCATATCCACGACATCGAGTCCTGCGCGATTCACACACTTGATAATATTCTGCGCAGACGTCACCGCCCCGGTAATCACATGGACATTGACTTCGAGACGGTGTCCGGACAGACCCAACGGCTCCCGCACCCCCTCTTGCCCGTCCACCATAAATTCACGAGGGAGCACATGAAGAATCCGTCGTTCATGGGGAATGACCGCCAGAGTCCGTGCGTTTTCAATCGCACGCTGGATATCTTCTCGCGTGACTTCTGCCTTTTTGAGCGCCACCACCCCCTTGCAGTTTTCCGCGGAGATGTGGCTGCCGGCGATGCCGGTATAGACGGAATTGATCTGGACCGCCGCCATCAGCTCAGCTTCCTCGACCGCCTTCTTGATCGATTCCACCGTGCTTTCGATATCGACGACGACGCCTTTACGGAGCCCTCGAGACGGGCACGATCCCACCCCGATGATGTTGAGCGCTCCCGCATCGGTGACTTCAGACACGATGGCGCAGATCTTTGTGGTCCCAATATCCAACCCCACAAGAATCTGATCACGCTTCGGCACAGCCCTCACACCCTTTCTCGCACAATGACACGGTTGTCATAGCGCAGATCGATCTCGCTCACCGCGCGCGTTCCCTCATCGAATGATCCGGTTTTAAATGATGGATTCACTTTTCGGAACCGTTCCCACTGATCGACCAGAGAATCCTCGCCAAACTGGAATCGCACCCCATTGGCGAGCGCCACCACATTCGAGACATTCGAGAGATCGACCTCAACCCGCCCGTCGAAGCTATTGGCGATGAGCTTGGCCAATACGACCCCGGACTGAACCGCGTTGCGTACGCGTGCCTCTCCGCGCTGAAGAGACTGAGCCTCCAGCCCAATCAACAAGGGAAGCGTCGGGTCATCCTGCCTGCCCAACTTGGCAAGGAGGTATCCGCCCTCATCGCTCAACCAATGGTCCCCACCTGCCCGAATAATGGCGGCCGGCGTGCGCTCCATGACACTGACATGCAGTAGATGCGGCGGCCGGCGTTCGACCGTCGCCTCCTTGATCCAGGCATGTGCCCGCACTCGCTCGGCAAGAAACACGGTGCTGACTTGATGAAGCCCCATGCCGGGCTTCAAGACGAGCCGCTCCACTACTTCCTGTTTCGCCACATGATGAAGGCCTTCAACCTCTACCTCGCGGATCTCCAACCAGTCCTGAAGAATCGGTCCCATCCCTCGCGTGGCCATAGTCAGCCCCCAAGCCAACGCCGCAAGACCGACGACCCATAGTCCCACACGCAGTGCACGCCGGCCCCGCGAGCAGAGTCTCTCCCGGCGCGCCTGTTGATGCTCCTCCGAGATCTGACTGGCACGCGCGCCCTTCCATTGGTTCAACCGTGGGCCGATAGGAGGCATCGCTCGCTTCCCTATGAGCGCCTTCATGGCAGGCCCCCTTCGACTGACGAACGGTCGCGGCAGGCGGCACGAACGAGGGCGGACTCAAGAATCCGTTCGGTCAGCTCGTCATAATCGATCTTGGCCTGGGCCGCCGCCATCGGCAGCAAACTCGTTTCAGTCATGCCCGGTGCGGTATTCATCTCCAGCACGACAGGGCGGCCACGCGGGGTGATACGGAAATCCACTCTGGCCGCGCCTGCACAGCCCAGTACCTCGTAAGTGCGTAGCGCCAACGCGCGGATTTGCCTGGTCACTACCACAGTTAAAGGCGCAGGACAGAGATACTGGGTTTTCCCCTTTTCATACTTCGCGGCAAAATCGTAGAAGCCTCCCGGCGCCACAATTTCCACGGCAGGGAGCACCAACGGAGAATCGCCGGGCCTCCCAATGATCGACACCGTGACCTCATGCCCCGGAATGTAGGCCTCGACCATCGCCTCGGTGTCGTAGCGATGGGCCAAGGCCAGGGCGTCGTGCCATTGCGACGGCTTCCGCACAATGGTGACGCCGATCGTGGACCCTTGCGACGCAGGCTTCACCACAACAGGCCAACGCAATTTCGCCGCCCGTAGCAGCGTCGCACTTGAGACCTTCTCTCCGCGCTTCACGACTGTGCCGGCCGGCACAGGAATACCCGCTGAGGCCAAGAGTGTTTTCGTCGTCACTTTATGCATGCTGATCGCACTGGCCTGGATACCGGATCCCGTGTAGGAAATTCCCAAGGTGTCCAGAAATCCTTGGATCGTGCCGTCTTCCCCACCCGGTCCATGTAACGCCAGAAATACCAGGGCAATCTTCTGATCGCGCAAATCCTGAGAGAGCGTCGGGCCAACATCGATGGCCACCGCATCGTAGCCACGACGGGCCAGCGACCGATGTACCGCGGCGCCCGTCCGGAGCGACACCTCGCGCTCAGCCGATTGCCCACCCATCAGCACCCCAATACGGACGTGAGTCAGAAGGGGTCGTTCTGTCGGACGAGGCTCGCTCATATGGCTATCTCTCTCCTACGATTTTGAGTTCAAGATCTAACCGTATACCGGCCCGGCGGCGAATCACGCTACGGACCTTCCCGATCAGCGCAATGACATCCGCCGCACGCGCCTGTCCCCGATTCACCATAAAATTGGCATGCTTCAACGAGACTTCTGCATCGCCGACACGTGCCCCCTTGAGGCCGGTCGCCTCGATCAATCGGCCGGCGGAATCGTTCGGAGGGTTCTTGAACACGCACCCAGCGCTGGGCATCGCGAGCGGCTGCGTGTCCCGCCGATAGTGGAGATAGTCCTTGACGACGCGCTCGATCTCCGATCGTATCCCCTGCGTCAATTGAAGCCACACCCCCACGACGATGCCGCGCGGCAGCAAGGCCCGTCGATACTCGAACCTGACCTGAGCTGCCTCAAGATCCACAACCTGGCCTTTCATATTCACCATGCGAACGGCCTTGACCGAATCCTTCATCTCTCCGAGCTTTGTCCCGGCGTTCATCACCGCACAACCGGCCACAGTCCCTGGAATTCCCGCTGCCCATTCCAATCCCGCAAGAGAGTGGCGGATGGCATACCCCATCAACGTCGGCATCCCAACTCCCCCCTCCGCATACAGCACGGACCCTGGCTCTTCTGAAATGGCCCGCAACCGCGCCAGACTGACCACGATGCCGCGGATTCCCCCATCTCGAACTAACAGATTCGTTCCACCCAGGACGAACCACGGAATCTTGCGCGCACGCGCCTGACTGATCACCATGCAGACATCCTCAATATCAGCCGGTTCCACCACGACATCCGCCGGCCCTCCGATCTTGAACGAGGTGTACTCCCGTAGCGGAGCCTGAAAGGACAGGGATCCCCGGAGCCCTGCCACGGCAGTCCGCACATCGGCCTGTGTGAATCGCCCACGCACTCTCCCGGCTGTCGTGATCTGCCGACCACCTTGTTTCATGACATCATGCGGTGGGGGTCAATTTGGCCAACAATCCAAGCCCCGTCTTCCAAATATCCCCCGCCCCTAATGTGATGACGAGATCTCCCGATTTCAGGTGAGGCAGCACCTGATCCACCAACTGATCCTTGTGTTCCACAAAGGTGACAGACGGATGGCCGGCCGCACGGACAAGATCCGCCAACTTGGCTCCAGACACCCCAGGAATCGGCTGCTCCCCTGCCGCATAGATGTCCGCCAAGAACAAGACGTCTGCTTGATCGAACGCCTTCGTGAAATCCTCCAGCAAGTCTCGCGTCCTGGTATATCGATGCGGCTGAAACACCACCACCAACCGCCGGTCCCCCCACCCTTGTTTTGCCGCAGCCAACGTAGCTTTAATCTCAGTCGGATGATGCCCATAGTCGTCCACGACCATGATCCCGTTGGCTTCTCCTCGCAAATGGAAGCGACGCTCGACCCCGGCATAGGCCGCCAGCGCTTTCCTGATGAGGTCCACCGGCACATCCAATTCGATGCCGATTGCAATCGCCGCAAGCGCGTTGGACACATTGTGTCGACCCGGCACCGCCAGGCGGAACGGGCCCAGATTGCGCCCACGGAACTGCGCCCGAAACTCAGCGCCCCATTGGTTCAAACTGATCTCTGTCGCATAGAAGTCCGGCGCGACTCCCTCACGTTCACTGAGCCCATAGGTGTGATAGCGCTTCACGATGTTCGGAAACAGCGCCCGGAGGCGATCATCGTCGGCGCACAACACAGCCAACCCATAGAACGGCACTTTATTGATAAACTCGAGAAAGCACTCATTGATCCGTTCCATGCTGCCGTAATGATCGAGATGTTCCCGATCGAGATTCGTGACCACGACAAGGGTCGGAGACAGGCGAAGAAAGGATCCATCGCTCTCATCGGCTTCCGCCACGAGGAGATCGCCTCGACCAAGACGGGCATGACTCCCCAGCGCGTTCACTTTGCCCCCGATCACCATCGTCGGATCCAACCCGCCCTGCGCCAGCACATTGGCGACCATCGACGTCGTCGTCGTTTTTCCGTGAGCCCCGGCAATGGCGACTCCGAATTTCAGCCGCATCAGCTCCGCCAGCATCTCGGCCCGAGGAATCACGGGAACCTGCTTCGCCTTGGCCGCCACGACCTCAGGGTTCTGAGCCGACACGGCGGAGGAGATGACCACCACTTGCGCTTCCCCCACATTCGACTCCTGATGGCCGACAAAGATACGCCCGCCGAGCTCTTCCAATCTCCTCGTCGTATCGGAGGCCTGCAGGTCGGAGCCCGTCACTTTGAACCCCAGCGTCAACAGCACCTCAGCGATGCCGCTCATTCCAGAACCCCCGATTCCGACTAAGTGAATCTGTTGTGTCTTACGAAACATCCCTGCGCGCCTTACTCCACCAACCGGTGGATACGACTGTCATTTTATCCCTGTGGCCAAGACCACATTAGACTCCTGCCGCTCCAACAGATCGGGGGACATCATGATGTCCCCCCATGAGTGCGTAACATTCGCGGACGATCACCTCCGCGGCATCGATTCGCCGCAGGGAGAGACTCGCCGCTCTCATCGCCCGCAATCGCTCAGGGTCTCCGAGAATGCCCGCCACGGTGCGGACGAACAGAGATCCCGTGAGTGCAGATTGCGGAAGGAGCACGGCAGCCCCGGCCGACTCCATCACCTTGGCATTTCTCGTCTGATGGTCGTAGATGGCGGACGGCAACGGAATGAGGATGGCCGGCTTTCCACAGGCCATGAGTTCCGCCACCGTCATGGCTCCGGCTCTCGCCACAACCAGATCCGCCTCCCGTAGCGCCGACGGCATATCATAAATAAATGGCATGACCTGTGGCGTGATGCCGGCGCGACGATAGGCATCGGAGACCCGCGCATGGTCGGACTCGCCGGTCTGATGGGTCACGGTGAGATGCGGCAACTGCTTCATCAGATCGGGTAATCCTTCCATCACCGCGGTGTTCATCGCCTTGGCCCCCTGACTTCCCCCAAATATCAGCAGATGTGGCGGCACTGACATCTCTCGCTCCTGTTCAAGACCCTCCAGGAACGCCTTCCGAATCGGGGTCCCCACCACACGCACCTTGGAACGATCGAACGAATCAGCCGCCGACTCAAACGCAAGAAAGACGCGTTGGGCGAAGGGTCCCACCGCTTTATTCGCCATGCCGGGATTCGCATTCGGCTCTAGAATCACGCGCGCCACCCTCGCCAACGCTGCCGCAAGCACCATCATCGGACTCGTATAGCCACCGACCCCGATCACCAGATCCGCCCGTCTGGTTCGAAGGATTCTCAGGCACTGCCACAAACTGACCGGCATGGCACACAATCCTGTCAGCGCCCCCAACAGACTCTTGCCCATCACTGGTTTGGCACTGATCAACGCCAGCTCGAACCCCTCGTGGGCAAGCACGTTCGATTCGAGTCCCCGCGCCGTTCCCACGAACAGCACCTGCGTCCTGGGATCGGATCGGAGAAACTCTCGCGCTAAGGCCACAGCCGGATAGAGATGGCCACCGGTTCCTCCTGCGGCAATCACGATCGTCATTCGTGATCCGATCCACCACGTGATCCACCGGCATGCCGATCCCGAGAAATACTGAGCAAAATTCCCACCCCGATCAGACTGACCACCAGCGACGATCCTCCATAGCTCACGAACGGTAAGGTGAGGCCTTTCGTCGGCAACAGCCCCGTCACCACTGCCGCATTCACCAAGGCCTGCACGCCGATCAACAGGGTAATCCCCATACCGAGATAGCGACCGAACGGCTCCCGTGCGCGTGCGGCGATCTGAACCCCTCTCCAGACAAAAATGGCAAACAACAAGATGATCGAGGCGGTGCCGATGAGCCCCAGTTCTTCGCCGACCAACGCCAGGACAAAATCCGTATGCGCCTCCGGGAGGAAATAGAGTTTCTGTTTGCCTTCGCCCAATCCCACTCCGAACGGACCGCCGCTGCCGAAGGCCAAGAAAGACTGGGTGATTTGGAATCCGGCATCCGACGGATCTTTCCATGGAGCCAGAAACGTCATGAGCCGCTCGCGCCGATAACTGGAACCAAGCACCAGCGCCAGCATGGCTGGAATCGCACAGAGACCGAGAGTCAAGAGATGGGAGAGGCGTGCCCCGGCGAGAAAACACATGCCGATTGTCACCAGTCCAAGCACCACCACCGTCCCAAGATCCGGTTCGAGCAGGACCAGTCCACTCAGCAGTCCGATCACAATCAAGGCCGGAAGCAGGCCATCGAGGAACGACCTGATCTTGGCGGCTTTTTTGCTCAGATACGCGGCCAGATAGATGACCGCCACAAGCTTGACCAGTTCCCCCGGCTGCACCGAGATAGGCCCCAACAGCAACCATCGTCGCGCTCCCTTGCCCGCCACACCAATAGACGGCATCAGCACCATGACGAGCAGCACCACGATACCGGCCAATATCGGAATGGAGAGTTTTTTCCAGAGCGTGTAATCGAGTCGCGACATGAGATGCATCAACACAAGGCCAACGGCGAGCCAGGCGACCTGCCGCTTGAGGAAAAACCCGGGATCCTGATGCTTCCCATTGCCTGCCATAATGGCGCTCGCGCTGAACACCATGACGAGCCCCACCAACGCCAGGATCATGGTGATCGCCAAGAGCGTGTGGTCCGCCGCCACCCGTTGCTTGCCGGCCCGTTGGCCGGCGGTCTGGGGCCATGGCAGCGCCAGAGTCCCTGCTGATCGATGCGCCATGGCTCAGAATCGTCCCTTCCACGCCTGGCACGTCACGCCGGTAAGGCATGAATCAATGCCTTGAATTGACGGCCACGGTCTTGATAGTCCGCAAACATGTCGAAGCTGGCACAGGCCGGGGACAACAACACGACTTCTCCCTGTGAGGCCCCTTGCGCCGCACAATCCACGGCGTCACGTAGAGTGGCCGCCTCGGTCATCGTGGCGACACCCGCCCACGCCTGTCGCAACAGCGGCGCAGCCTCTCCGATCAGAATCACCCGCTTGACCCGCCGACCGACGGCCTGGGCGAGTCGAGAAAAATCGCCTCCCTTATCCCGCCCACCGGCAATAAGCCAAATCGGTTGTTCAATACTCTCCAGCGCTTTGAGCGTGGCATCGACATTCGTGCCCTTCGAATCGTTTACAAATCTGACCCCCCGACGCTCGCGGACAATTTCAAGCGCATGTTCGAGCCCGGGAAACGTCGCGAGGACCCGGCGAATCGCCTCGAGAGGACACCCACACAGCAGGGCATAGGTCGTCGCCGCCATGACGTTTTCCACATTGTGGTGCCCGATGATACGGATCTCGCTTCGATGGCAAATCTCCTGCCGCACCCCAGTCACCGTCGTCACGATCCTGTCGCCTTCGAGGTAGGTGCCCCCATGCATATCAGCGCCGATCGTCGAAGCCGTCGTAAATCCCAGTTTTTTGGCACGAACCTTCTGTCGAAGCCCGGCCACACGATCATCGTCAAGATTGAACAGGGCGAAATCAGACGCGGTTTGATTTTCGAAGATCCGTTGTTTCGCTGCGACGTATTCATCCAACGACTCATACCGGTCCTGGTGATCGACCGTCACGTTGAGTAGTGCGGCGATCCAAGGATGGAATCGATCGATGGTTTCGAGCTGGAAACTGGACACCTCGACGACGAGATAGTCGAACGGACTCGCCTTTCCTGCCTGGCTGGCGCGAAGGTCTTCCACCGCCGCTTCGCTTAAGGCGGTGCCCAAATTGCCGCCCACAAACGCCCGCTTGCCGCTCTCGGCGAGAAACTTGCCGATCAGAGTCACCGTCGTGCTCTTGCCATTGGTGCCTGTGATAGCCAGGAGGGGGCTTCGGAAGAACTGCGACGCGAGCTCCAATTCGCTGATCACCTTCACGCCACGCCGACGCACCGCTTCGAGCGGGGCGAGTCGAGAGGGCACTCCGGGGCTGATCACCACCAGGTCTGCCTCATCGAGCGACGACTCGTACCCTGCCCCAACGGTGATACCGACGTGATCGCGATCGATATCGCCGAGCACGGATGCCAGTTCCGCCGGTTCCTTCCGATCCGCCACCGTGACACGTGCTCCCGCCGCCTGAAGCAACCGACACGCCGCTACGCCGCTTCTGGCAAGCCCCATAATCGTGACACGCGCTCCCGCAAGTTCCACAGCTGTTTCTCCCACCATGCCGTTACCGAAGCTTTAACGTACTCAGACTCAGCAAGGCCAATAAGATGGCGATGATCCACAAACGCACCACAACTTTGGGCTCCTCCCACCCTTTCATCTCAAAGTGATGGTGGATGGGCGCCATGAGAAAAATACGTTTCCCGCGTGCCTTGAACGAGATCACCTGAAAAATGACCGAGACCGCTTCAATCACAAACACACCGCCGACCATGAGAAGTAGCAGCTCGTGCTTGCTGATCACCGCAACCGTGCCCAGCGCCGCTCCGAGTGGAAGTGAGCCCACATCCCCCATGAACACGGAAGCCGGATAGGTGTTGAACCACAAAAATCCAAGACTGGCTCCCAGAATGGCGGCAGTAAACACCGCAAGCTCACCTGCGCCCTCAATGTGCGGGATGAACAGGTAGTCCGACATGAGTCGATGGCCTGTGACATAGGCCACGATCGTATAGGCCATCGCCGCAATCATGACAGGCCCCACCGCAAGCCCATCGAGGCCATCGGTCAGATTGACGGCGTTGGAACTCCCGACAATCACGACCACGGCAAAGATGACGTAGAACCAGCCGAGATCGGGCACGATATTCTTGAAAAACGGGATGCTGAGCTTGGTCGTATACCCGGGCAGGAAATAGAGGGCCAGCGCGATCGCCAAGGCCACCGCCACTTGCGCCGTGAACTTCTGTCCCACCGATAGCCCCTTCGATTGGGTCTTCATGAACTTGAGATAGTCGTCGATAAATCCAATCGCGCCGAACCCCAACATGGAGATGAGCACCAGCCAGACATAGGGCCTCGCCATATCGGCCCAGAGGAGCGTCGAGAACACGACCGCGAAGAGGATGAGAATCCCGCCCATGGTGGGCGTACCGCTCTTCGCCAGATGACCTTTCGGGCCGTCGGAACGAATCTGCTGACCCAGCTTAATGTCTTGCAACTTCCTAATCACCCAGGGGGCCAACACAAAGGCGATCAAGAATGCCGTCACAGCCCCATAGATGATCCGAAAGCTCAAATATCGAAAGACGTTCAGAAATGAATATTCCGTATGAAACGGATACAGCCAGTTGTAGAGCATACGGTCTGAACCTTCACAATAAGCCGACCCATCGAGCCGACTCATGCACCGAACGGACGCCGACCTTTTATGATGCCTGCTTGATGACTGCCCTCATCCCCGTCAACGCTTGCACCACCTGTTCCATTTTCATGCCGCGAGAGGCCTTCACCAACACCACGTCCCCCTGCCGCACAATCCTCTTGAGACAGTCAGCCGCTGCACCCGCATCGACCACTTCGTCGATCTGCGAGCCTGCCATCCCCCCCTGCCTGGCTCCTTCCGCAATGTCTCGACCCAACGTCCCGCACACAATCAGCCGCGAGAGCCCCTGTGCGACAAGAAACTCTCCAACCTCCCGGTGCATCCGGCCCGTCTCAGGGCCGAGTTCGAGCATGTCTCCCAACACAGCAATCCGTTCACGTGCGGGACTCCACTGGGCCAGCAATTGGAGCGCCGCTTTCATCGATGCAGGGTTGGCATTGTAACAATCGTTGATGAAATGGACCCCGTGATGAGTCAAGACCTGCGACCGCATCGCCGCTGGACGAAATCGGCCCAGCCCTTGGGCAATCATCGAACCAGAAAGGTTCAGCGCCGTACCCACCGCCGCCGCGGCGAGCGCATTCGTGACATTGTGGTTTCCATGTACCTTGATTCGCACGATCGTGGGGCGGCTCTTTCCAGGGAGGTGTAAGCGAAAGGTCGTACCGTGGCGTGCATCGGACGTGACCCCGCTCGCACGAACATCGGCCATTTCTGAAAATCCAAACGACATCACGCGGCATTGGGCGCGCGCAGCGAGGTAGTCAAAGTAGGGATCGTCGGCATTCAACATGGCCATGCCGCCGGGCGGAAGCAGATCCAACAATTCCGCCTTGGCCTGCGCCGATCCTTCCATGCTTCCAAAGAATTCGAGATGATCGGGGCCGATATTGGTAATCACCCCGATCGTGGGCCTGACAATCTCACAAAGCCTGGTTGTCTGCCCCTGCTGATCCACCCCCATCTCAATCACAGCCGCTTGATGGCGAGCCGTAATCCGAAACAGGGTCGCGGGCACGCCGATTCGATTATTGAAATTCCCCTCGGTCTTCAGCACCGTCCACCGCTGAGCCAACACCGCCGCCACCATTTCTTTCGTCGTCGTCTTGCCGTTGCTCCCGGTCACCGCCACCACAGGAATCGTGAACCGACTGCGATACTGTGTCGCGAGCTGCTGGTAGGCGAACAGCGGATCGCGCACACCAAAGAGAAAGGGCGCAGATGGCCCCTCGATCCGGCGTACGGCTGGGGAGCTCGAAGGAAGCTGATAGTTATCCTGGACGATGGCTCCCACTGCTCCCTGTGCAAGCACGGTCGGCACAAACTCATGACCATCGAATCGATCGCCTCTGAGCGCGACAAAGAGATCGCCCCGGCGAATCGATCGGGAATCTGTGCTGATCTGTCTGATCCGGCGCTTCCCCGATAACGAGTCCTGCCCCGCGAGGACTTTCACACTGATGACTTCTCGTAACTCCTCGACCGTAAACAGCCCCATTGACTCCTCACCTTCCACGGCACTGAACATGGTCTGGATACTCACGCGCAATTCCGCAATTGCTGAATCGCCTCACGAGCCACCTCACGGTCGTCAAAATGCACTTTCTTGGCGCCGATGATTTGATAGTCCTCATGCCCCTTGCCGGCAATGAGCACCATATCGCCACGGCGCGCCTCGCGGATGGCAACGCCGATCGCCTCACGGCGATCCGGCACCAAGTGATACTGCACATGATTGCGGCGGACGAGTGCCTCGCGCACGCCGATCTCAACTTCATGGAGAATCGCCATCGGGTCCTCCGTTCGAGGATTATCCGACGTCAAGATCACCACGTCGCTGTATTCCACGGCAGCGCGTCCCATCTTGGGTCGCTTCCCGCGATCCCGGTCACCACCGCACCCAAACACGGTAATGATCCGATCAGTCTTTAATGCTTGGGCTGCCATCAGCAGCCTGAGGAGTGCATCTTCGGTATGGGCATAATCGACGACGACAGTAAAATCTTGGCCGGATGAGACCCGCTCGAAGCGACCTGGAACATTGGCAATATGAGCGGCCGCTTCGCGGATCTGATCGATGGTGGCCCCGTCATGCAGCGCGACTCCAATCGCCCCCAGCAAGTTATAGACGTTGTGCTCTCCGACCAGCCGGCTCTCGATCGGAAACGTACCGCCTGGAGTTGCTGCCGTGAATGTGGTACCGGCCAGCGAGAGATGCACTCCTTCCGCCTTGAGATCGGCTTGGTTCTGAATGGCATAACCCCAAACCGGCACAGGACAGGCTGCACGGATGGCAGCCCCTCTGGGATCGTCCAGATTGACGATGGCGCGCTTCCCGGTCTTCTGCCCTCCGGCCAACCCGGTAAAGAGTCTCCGCTTCGCGTCGAAGTACTCATCCATGGTGTGATGAAAATCGAGGTGATCCTGCGTGAGATTCGTGAAGACTGCCGTGTCATACTCACAGCCCGATGTCCGATCTAGGGCAAGCGCGTGGGACGACACTTCCATCACTGCGGCGTTAAGCCCGCTCTCGACCATCTTCGCCAAGAGTGACTGAAGATCGAGTGCACCGGGCGTCGTGTGGGAAGCAGGAACTGTTTCTTGCCCGATCTGGTATCCCACCGTGCCGATCAACCCTACCTTCCGGCCGATCCCTTCCAGTAACGCTTTGCAAAGATATGTCGTCGTCGTCTTCCCATTCGTGCCTGTCACGCCGATCATCTTCAGACGGGCGGAAGGATCCCCGTGAAACCGGCTTCCCAGAAGGCCGAGCGCCTTGCGCGAATCGGCCACCCGCACAAACGGGAGCGGCACTGAGGCCACAGGCGCCTGTGCGACCACCGCAACGGCTCCGGCCTTCATCGCCTGTTCGATAAACCCATGACCATCAACGCGCTCACCCTTTACGGCGATAAAGAGGCTCCCACTCGTCACGGCCCGAGAATCGTCGGTGATCCCAACTACTGGGCGACTGCTATCCCCGCTCTGCTCCAGGATCTCAACCTGCCCACGAAGCGACGCAAGCAACTGCATGAGGGTGATGGAGTCGCGCGCCATAGCGTTTCAGTGATCCCTCATCGCCAGTGCAATGTTTACCGTGTCTTCTCTGGCTACACCAAGATAGTTGAGCACCTGTTCCCCGACATGGCTAAATACGGGTGCCGCCACAGTCCCGCCCCAGGCTTCGCCTTGCGGTTCATCGACGACCACGATCATTGCCAATCGCGGAGACTCTGCCGGCACATACCCGACAAACGATCCGACAAACTGCGTGGAGGAATAGGCGCCGGTCCGTGGATCGATTTTTTGTGCGGTCCCGGTTTTACCCGCCACGCGGAAACCTGGGATGGCCGCCTTTGCACCCGTCCCATTCGTCACAACACCTTCCAGCATCGTCGTCATTGTCCGAGCCGTATCCGGAGACACGACTCGCCGCTTCACTTGCGGTCGCACTTCCTTCAGCACGCGACCTTTCTGATCGCGCACTTCGGATACCACGTATGGCTTCATCATCACGCCCTCATTCGCGAGAGTCGCCAAGGCCGACACCATTTGGAGGGGCGTCACCCCAATTTCCTGTCCCATCGAAATTGAAGCGAGCGATCGACGGCCCCAGTCTTTCGGCGCCTTCAAGAGCCCTCTCACTTCACCCGGCAGGTCGATCTCAGTACGTTGGCCAAACCCGAATGCTTGAAGATAGCGATAAAGTCGCTGTTCTCCAAGCGCTATCCCGATTTTGGCAGCGCCGATGTTGCTGGACTTTTGAATCGCCTCCGAAAACGTCATCCAGCCAAATTTGTCATGGTCATGAATCGTGGTGTTAGCGATCACCATCTGGCCGTTTTCACCGAAGACCATGGAACTGGGTGTCATCACTTTTTCTTCAAGCGCCGCGGCAGCAACCATCGCCTTTATGGTCGACCCAGGCTCGTACGTATCCGTCAGAGCGCGGTTGCGCCAGCGATCGGGGGTCAATGCGGCAACGACATTCGGGTCGAATCGTGGACTGACGGCCATCGCGAGAATCGCGCCAGATTGCGGCTCCATGACAATGATCATCCCGGACTTGGCACGAGAATGAATGACGGCTTCTTCAAGTTCTTTTTCTGCAATGTATTGGATCACCTCGTCGACGGTCAGCGTCAGCGCATGCCCCGGCGACGGCGCTTGCTCCATCACACCCTTGGGAAACACCGTGCGGCCTAATGCATCGCGTTGTAATACCGTGACGCGTTTTTCTCCATGCAGCTCCGAGTCGTATCGACGTTCAAGCCCCTCAAGCCCCTGGCCATCCATCCCGGAAAATCCGAGGACGTGAGCCAGCAACGGGCCCTTGGGGTAAAACCGCCTTCCCTCCATCACGATGCCAATGCCGTCCAATGACAGCTGCTCCAGCCGACGACCTTGCTCAGGCTCGACTTTTCGCGCCAACCACACAAAACTCTTGTCTTGCCGAAGTTTTCTCTCCAGCTCACTGCTTCGAATATGAAGCACCGGAGCAAGGTGACGGGCGACGCGCGAAGGACTCTCCAGCGACGTAGGGACGCCGAATACGGACGGCACCTCCACATTCATGGCGAGCACTTTGCCGTGCCGATCCGACACCATGCCTCTGGCCCCCTCGAATGATACGGTCTTTTGATGTTGCCGATCGGCCTTGGCCGTGAGTTCGGCGGCTTGAAGCACTTGGAGCGTGACCAACCGAAAGAGAATAATGCTGAACCCACAGAGGAGCAGAAGCACCACCACGTAGCGACGACCGCGAGATGGGCCGGCCGTCACTCGCGCCCCCTCCCGATTGAGTCATGTTTCGCCACACGGATGAGTTCCACGCGCGGGGGCACCAGGCTTGGAGCCTCTCCCGGCAGACGCACCATCAGCACTTGCCCCTGCTGCGGCGGAACAAGCCCCAACTTTTCTGTCGCCACCTTCGCGATCCGTTCTGGAGCCGTCAGCGCTGAGAACTTCACTTGCAATTGATCCCGCTCCCGTTCCAGCACTATTTTCTGGGTCTTTAATCGTTCGATCTGATAGCCCAATCGAACGACATCCACACGCTCCCACACGAATACGAAGACCAACAACACCCCGGCCACAATCGTCAGGATCTTCATGACTGACCCTCCTTGGATACCCGTTGGGCAGCCCGCAACTTGGCACTGCGGGATCGAGGATTTCGGTCCGACTCCTCCCTGCTGGGAACCTGCGGTTTCTTGGTGAGCACCACCAATTCAGGATCGTCCTTACCGGAGAGCGCCCGAAACGTGTGCTTCACAATCCGATCTTCGAGCGAATGGAATGAAATGACACAGAGGCGGCCGCCGGGAGACAACACATCGACTGCATCACGCAACGCCGGTTCGAGACAGTCGAGCTCATGATTCACTGCAATGCGAATGGCTTGAAACGTGCGGGTGGCACAGTGGAGACGACCATGCCGATATTTCACAGGAACAGCCCCCTCGATTACTGAGACCAGCTCTTTCGTCGTCGCCAATGGATGGCGTTCACGCGCGCGGACAATGGCACTCGCAATTCGTCGAGAAAACCGTTCCTCGCCGAACTGAAAAATTGCGTCGGCTAACTGCGTTTCCGGCCATCGATTGACCAGGTCAGCGGCGGTCTCGCTCATCGATTGATCCATCCGCATGTCCAATGGACCATCTCCTTGAAAGCTAAAGCCACGAGCCGGCTCGTCCAGTTGTGGAGACGACACTCCAAGATCGAATAGAATTCCGTCGACCTGGTTCATGCCGCTCGCCGCAAGGTGTCGTTTTAAGTCCACAAAATGACCATGGATTAGGAGCACGCGGTCGCCAAACCGTGCCAGCCTTTCTCGGCTGGCTGCAATGGCCACCCCATCACGATCAAATCCAATAAGTCTGCTGTCTGGATTGCTTGTTTCAAGAAGTTTTTCAGCATGCCCACTATACCCCACTGTACAATCAAGGAAGATTCGTCTATCCTCCCGAGCAAGCCAAAACAGCACCTCTTCTGACATAACTGGGACATGGCGAGATACACCCATTAAATATTACAAGCCATATTCACCCACTTCCTCCCACTAGATGGCAAGTATACACCCACCCTAAGACTTGTCAATTAAAAATTCATGTACTTATGAAGTTTGAAGGCTCTCTGTTTTTCTCAAATTTGATGGACAGAAATGGGGGATGATAGGGGGGGCCATAACTCCCTTGGGGAGAGCGTACTTCCACGGTATTCTCCTTCAAACCCTACGAAGAGAGCCTATTCGGCATCTGTGCATCTGGTTGAAGATCCTCACCGCCGACGATGATCGAACCGAAGATCCCTGCGCACGACGTTGGCGAGTTTTATTGACAAGGATTCACGTCGGATTAAAATGGCGTTATGCCTCCTCAATACCCACAATCACTGCGCGTAGTGACGGCAATCTCCCTGATCGCCCTGCTCAGGCTATTCTTGAATTTCGAAGAGACTGAGGCTAAGGACTTCAATCCCGGCAATCCCCTCAACGCACCCGCTTCCGTGTACTGGTGCCCATCCAAAACGCCCGATCAACAGATCTCGACAAAGAAGGGCTCCGGATGTCAGCCGCTCTACGACCAGCAAGCAGAAGAATCGTTTCGAGAAAGCGCACGGCAACAGGGCTACGATCTTCCGGATCGCGACCCAATAAGAATTGTGGACATGCAGAATGCCGCCTCACAATTTGCCGACCGATACCGAACGTTCTTGTCGTGCTGCTTAACGGCCAGTGATGCGCCTACAGATATCGTTGACTTGATCGACGAAGCAAACCACATCCTCAAGTCTGTTCAACAAAAAGGTATCTTCAATTCGACCGGATTCGGAGTCGGGAGTGGAGACGCCGGGTTAGGCGGTGGATCCGGGCAAGGTCCGAAGCTTGGGACATTCGCTCGTCAATTCACGTTGAGTGACATTGTCGGCACGGTCGCGCGGGCACGGGATGATCTGTTTACTCTCAAACAACGTCTGGAGAAGTTGAGCGCAGCGCAACAAGGACTCGGCGAAGCGGGATATGAACGAAGCGGTCAGCTGAGACTTCAAATACAAGAGGAAGAGGAGGCGATCAGGAAAGATTTTAAATCCAAAAAACCGCCATCATCCGCGCCAACCGGCATGGAGATCCAAGATACCACGTTGCGCTCAAGAATCGGCGGAGACATCGAAGATACCAAACTCAACCCAAACTTCGGCGCTGATATCAACTATTCCGTTTCCCCATACAGCAATGTAAGCGAATCGCTTCGTCCGCGGCGGGGTAACGACGTTCAGGACAGCAACCTTCCGCATCGACCAGGTACGGACTTACAAGAGACAGTGATCCCCAACAGCACCGGCTTCGAAATCGACCAATCTCAAAACCCAGACGGTTCCTCTACCATTCAGGGTCGCGGGGTCGGCCCCTCCATCGGAGACTCCGGTCTGAACAGCAAACAACGGTAGTTCCCGCTCCTACTTTGCCACCACCGGCGGCACCGATTCCCACGTCTCTCCCCTATCCTTACTTCGATACAAGCCGCTCCCGTTCGTACCTGCATAGAACAGGGCCGGATCGGTCGGACTCTGCGTGAGTGACCGGATATTGAGCGTCGCAAGGCCGGTATTAAGCGTACTCCATGTCGCCCCACCATCTTCGCTCCGGTGGACGCCTTCCCGTCCGCCCAGATACATGACGCCCTTTCTCGTGCGATCCAAGATCATCGAAAACAACATCTGATCTTGGAGCGATTGTCCGATCCGCACCCAACCCTTCCCTCCATCCGTCGTCTTATAGAGTCCCGCCAGCGTGGAGGCATATACCGTATCCGGCTCGAACGAATCGACCAACACCGACGTCACGCTAAGCGCCCGCGACGACTTAATGATGTCGGGCGACACAAGGCCGTTGTTCACCTTCTCCCAATGACCGGTCTCGTCGGTCGTTTTGTATACTCCGCCGCTTGTGCCCGCATAGAGGATTGCCGGTCTGGTTGGATCCATACCCAGCGTGACCACCATCAGCACTTCCTTCATCCCCTCCATTTTCTTCACCCAATGTTCGCCGCCGTCTTTGGTCTCGGACACCCCCATCGTCGTGGCAAGATAGATATGATTGTTGTCCGCCGGATCGAAGAGGAATTGATTGACCACCGACGAAATCGTCACATCGTCCAACCCAGAGCGCATCGAGGCCCAACGTTGCCCTCCGTCATGGCTCTTAAAGACCGCATCGCCCTTTGTGCCGGCATACACCGTGGCCGGATAGACCGGATCAAGCGCCATCGAAATCACACGCGAATGGCTCATCCCATGCGACAGATTCGTCCAGGTCCGGCCCCCATCGCGCGTCTTATAGATGTAGTCGTTCGTCGCAACGTAGATGATGTCGGGATTCTTCGGATGGAGCTGAATGACGACGATCGCATCGCTGCGATTGCAGCCCACGAGGGAAATTGCCAGAAGAAGAGCGAAAATAAGAATTCTAGCCATGCACAAGACAGGGTCTTACGGGATGGTCAAACATGTCGTCCGGCGAGGCCGCAGCGAGTGAAGGCCCGAGGCGTACCCTTGCGGTACGTTGAGGGTCTGAACGATGCGAGAACAAAGCTGGAGGCATTTTTTACCATCCCGTTACCAGTTACCGGTAGTTTGTGAACTGCAGATCAATCCCAAAATCTTTACTCTTGAGAAACGCCATGGCCGCTTGAAGGTCATCCTTGCTTTTGCTCAATATCCGCACTTGCTCACCTTGAATCTGCGCTTGCACTTTCAATTTCGACTCCTTAATAGCCCTCGCCACCTCTTTTGCCTTGTCCGCCGCGATCCCACTTTGAATCTTCGCCACCTGCCGCACCGTCCCACTCAGCGCCGGCTCCACAGTCCCATAGTCGAATGCCTTTAACGAGACCCCGCGCTTCACACACTTGGTCTTGATAATATCGATCACCGCATTGAGCTTATACTCATCGTCGGAGACCAAGGACAGCTCCTTTTCCTTCTCCTTCAACGTAATCTCAGTCTTGGTGTCCTTGAAATCAAAGCGCTGTTTGACCTCCTTCGTCGCCTGATCGACGACATTCTTCATTTCCTGCATGTCCACTTCCGACACCACATCGAACGAAAATTGCTCAGCCATAGTTCCCCCCACTTCTCGCGAGACGCGCGTGACTAGCGAGACTGGTTTCTCACGCTCGTCTCGCCCTTCGCGCTTTTCCCGCTAACCATTAACAACATCCCCCACCAGGCAACTGCAACCGCTGCTTTTCATCATCATGACGAATCGTTGTCTGCATTCTTCCCGGCGAACCTCCGCCCGCCATCACCACCACTTCGCTACTGGTGAACGGGCGCTTCAAGATCACATAGCCGTACCACTGCCTCATACTATCGCCCAAGACGATCACCGCGAGCAAGGCCACCACCGCCACCAGCCCCGCGTCCAGGTACAAGGCCAACGCATGTCCACTATCAGCGAGGGATGAGGCCTTAGTCACAAACATGCCGAACATCTCGTAGGACCCCATCAAGGTGACGGTCCCGACAAACAACATCGGCAACGCGGTGATCCACAAATATTGCGCCTTCCGCATCTTGATGAGCACCGTCGTGCCGATGCAGAGGGCCAAGGTGCCGAGCAACTGATTCGCCGCGCCGAACATCGGCCAGAGAGTCGAGATGCTGCCGGTGCCGATGAGATAGGCCCAAGCTCCTACGATCAACCCGCTGCTCACCGCCACGCCAGGCCACCAATTCATCCGCCGCAACGGAGCATAGAAACGCCCACCCATCTCCTGGATGAGATAGCGTCCCACCCGCGTGCCAGTATCGATCGTCGTCAAAATAAACAACGCCTCGAATACCAGCGCAAACTGATACCAATAGGCCATCAGTCCGTTCATGCCAGGGAGCGCGGAGAAAATGGACGCCATGCCGACCGCGAGCGACACGGCCCCTCCAGGCCGGCCCGCCACATCCACCTCGACAAGTTGTGAGAGCTCTTGAATCCTGGAAACAGGAAAGCCCATCGCAGCCAGCGCATCGGGCGAGAGCATGGTGTTGATCGCCAGATAATCACCGGGAATCAAGACCGATGCCGCAATGAGCGCCATCACCCCGACAAAGCTTTCCAGCAACATCGCCCCATAGCCGACCGTGGCCTGAGATTCCTGCTCGATCATCTTCGGCGTAGTCCCTGAAGAGACCAGCGAATGAAAGCCCGATACGGCTCCACAGGCAATGGTGATAAAGAGGAAGGGGAGGAGCGTGCCGGGAATAATCGGTCCGCCTCCGCTGGCGAAGATCGTCACCCGCGGCATCTCGATCGTCGGCGCCATGAGAACCACCCCCACGCCCAGCAACGCCACTACGCCTAGCTTCATAAAGGTGGAAAGATACCCACGCGGCACCAGGAGCATCCAACCAGGCAAGACAGAAGCCAGAAACCCGTAGCCGGCCAGTCCCCACACCAACGTCACCCGCTCAAGCTCGAACCAGCCTGCGACTGAAGACTGCGCGACCACCCGCCCGAAGATCACAGCCGCAACCAACAACACCAGCCCGATCAGAGAGACTTCCGCCACCCGACCAGGCCGGAACTTTTGAAGATAGAAACCCATAATGAGACCGATGGGAATCGTCATCGCAATGGTGAAGGTGCCCCAGGCATTCAGATAGAGCGCGTTTACGACGGCAAATCCCAACCCGGCCAACGCCACAATCACGATGAAGAGCACCGCCACCGCCGTCGCCGTGCCGGTGACAAGACCCAGTTCATCCCGCGCGATCTCAGGAAGCGAGCGGCCATTCCGCCGCATCGACGCCACCAGAATGATGAAATCCTGCACGGCTCCACCCAGCACCGCGCCGATCACCAGCCAGAGAAAGCCGGGCAAGAAACCGAACTGCACCGCCAGAACTGGCCCCAGCAATGGACCTGCCCCGGCAATGGCTGCGAAGTGATGGCCGAACAGGACGTATTTGTTAGTGGGATGGAAATTGATTCCGTCGTTCAACCGCACCGCCGGCGTCACCCGCTGATCGTTCAGCTCCACCACACGCCGAGAAATCCAGCGGCCATAGAAGCGAAAGGCCAACACATAGATACACGCCGCGGCCACAACCAGCCAGAGCCCATTTACTTTTTCAGTCGGATTGACGAGACCGACAACAAAGGCGAGAGAGACGGCACCAAGAATAGCGAGGCACCCCCAGACAAAGAACATCTTTAGACCTTCTTGGCTAGGTTTGCGGAAAAGCTGAACACCTCCTGGTGATGAACCCACTCTCCCTTGCCGGCTTGCTTCAATGAACGTCTGAGTGAGCGCATCGCTTTCCGATCACTGAGAATCTCGGCTGTCTCAATGAGCCCCAGGTATTGGTCGATACTGAGCAGGACGGCTGATGGGACACCGTGATGAGTCAGCGCCACGATTTGCTTCTGCTCCCTAACACGTCTCACCAGGCTAGCGAGCTTGGCCTCTGAGACGGATACAGAACGATCTATTCCCAATCCTGACGCCGACATGCGCGCATCCTAGCATAAAGGGGAAGGGGGCAGCCTGGTCAATCTCTGGTGCTCGCGCAACGCGCGGCCTCAGAAGGATGTGAAGGGAGCCGCCAGACCATCCTTCTTGCTCGCAGAACGCGCACAATCAGAAGGTGCTCCTCCGGTGCGCGCACGGCGACTCCCTTGGGAGAGAAAGGCTGATGTTGCAGAGTGGGCATCAAGAGACCCTCGTCGGATACACGCCGGCGCGATGCCCCCGCTTTAACGTTCACTCCCCTCGGCCGTACTGCGTCGGCAGAGTCGTCATATGTCATGGCATTTGACGACAGAAGCGACAGCTGATAGGCTCCCCTTCATGAGCCCTACGACGGTTATCCCACGCCTATTGAACCTGGAACACCTCCTGGAGAAGAAGTCGTACTTTCTCTTGGGACCACGCCAAACCGGGAAGAGCTTCTTGATCGCCAAGAGTTTCCCGAAGTCGCGCGTGTACGATCTCTTGGATACGTCAGTCTATCTTGGGCTCAGCCAACGTCCACAGCGCCTGGCTGAGGAGCTCACGCCCAAGGATCGCATCGTGGTCATCGATGAGATTCAACGGTTACCGGTGCTGTTGAACGAGGTCCACCGCCTAATCGAGCAGCGAGGCATCCGATTTCTCCTCACGGGGTCGAGTGCAAGGAAGCTCCGCCAGGGTGGGGTCAACCTGCTAGGAGGACGCGCGAGAACCAAATTCTTACACCCGCTCACGTGCCGAGAGCTGGGAGAACACTTCGTGCTGGACACCTTCATAGATCGAGGCGGGCTACCCTCGATCTATTTCTCAGACGATCCACGCGCGGATCTCAACGCCTACGCCGGTTCGTATCTGCAGCAGGAAATTGTGGCAGAGGGGGCATCCAGGAACATCGCCGCCTTCAGCCGGTTTCTGAAGGTAGCCGCCTATTGCAATGCTACGATCGTAAACTTCACGAACGTGGCCACGGACGCTCAGGTGCCACGCACGACTGTGTACGAGTACTTCGAAATTCTGAAGGATACGCTGGTGCTGCATGAGCTGCCTGCCTGGCGCGAGACGAAGAAACGCAAACCCCTCGCTTCATCGAAATACTATTTTTTCGACATCGGCGTTGTGGCGGCCATTCAAGAGCGACGCTATCGACGCGGCACGCCTGAGTATGGCGAGGCGTTGGAAACGTATCTCATGCACGAATTGAGGAGCTACACCGACTATGTATCAGGAGAGCCGTTGGCCTATTGGAAATCGACATCCGGGTTTGAAGTGGATTTCATTCTCGGAGATCATACCGCCATCGAACTCAAGGCCAGCGAGAACATTGCCGCCAAAGATCTCAAGTCGCTGAAGGCGTTAGCGGAAGAAAAGAAGCTGACACGCTATCTCTGTGTCAGCCTAGAGGCTCGCCGTCGACAAGTCGGCGAGGTCACGATCCTGCCCCTCAAGGAGTTTCTCAACAACCTCTGGGATGAGGCCTACACCTAATTTCCCTCAGAATGAAAAGCTCCAGCCCCGGCAATGGCCGCGAAGTGGTGACCGAACAACACGTACTTATTAGTGGGATGAAAGTTGACACCGTCGTTCAAGCGAATCGCCGGCGTCACCCGCTGATCGTTCAGCTCCACCACACGACGCGAAATCCAGCGGCCATAGAAACGAAAGGCCAGCACATAGATGCAAGCAGCCGCCACGACCAGCCAGAGCCCATTCACTTTTTCCTGTGGATTGACGAGACCGACAACAAAGGCGAGCGCAACGGCACCAAGAATGGCAAGAGAGGCCCATAAGACCAGCTTTACTGCGGACATGCGGGCATCCTAACAACCCGTCAGGCGCTTGTAAATCAGCATCGGCCCCGTTATTCTTGTGAACCATGGCTACCGCTAAAGCACCCCTCATCAGCTCTTCCCCAGACGTGCTCGGGGGCACACCTGTCTTCGCGGGAACACGCGTGCCGGTTCAGACCTTGATCGAATATTTGGAAGGTGGCGAAACAATCGACGACTTCCTTCAAGGGTTCCCGACCGTCTCGCGAGAGCAAGTGATCGCCTTCCTTGAAGAAGCTAAAACCCGCATGCTCGTCAAGGCTTCGTGAAAATTCTTCTCGACGAGTGTGTTGACCGACGATTCGCAAAAGATATTCAGGGGCATGAAATCCTGACGGTTCCTCAAGCACCGTGACCGTCGACCGTAACCTGGCCTTTCAACAGAACATCCCGCAGTTCACCATCGCTGTCATCGTGCTCCAGGCCCAGACCAACCGCCTGAAAGACCTTCGCCCACTCCTGCCAAAACTCCAGCAGATTCTTCCCCTTGCTTCCAAAGGTGAAGTCAGCCAAGTGAGTCTGTAACAAGCACCTTCGAAGCGCCAGCGTTCACGGCGACATGCGCGCCCTAGCACAAACGGACGGGAGGACACCCTGTCAGTCCGTTGCTCCCGGAGCAGAGGAGGGGATAGAAGCTGAGGTACAGTGGACCCCTCCGTCAAGACACTCATGCATTGAGTTTAAGAGGGTAACCGTTTACATGCAGCGGAACGGCGCTGCCCCGGTGTTCTCTTCCTTGTTGTGTTTCTGGGCGAGTGTGTTCGGTCTTGCCGAATTGATCCACAATCCTGGCTCCGCCGCCACTCGCTGTCCGGTAGACCTCGTCCGGCGTCACGTCATTCAACGCCTGGTGTATTCGTTCCGTGTTGTAAAACACGAAGTAGTCCGTCAATCCCCGCTGTAATTCAGACAGTGTGGTGTACCCTCTCAAATAGATGTCTTCGTACTTGACGCTCCGCCACAGCCGTTCCACAAAGATGTTATCCAAGGCCCGTCCGCGTCCGTCCATGCTGATGGCAATGCCGTGCGCTTTGAGGACGCCGGTGAAGGCGTCCGCGGTGAACTGGCAGCCCTGATCGGGGTTGAAGATCTCGGGGATGCCGTAGCGCTGCACGGCGTGCTCCAGCCCTTCCACACAGAACCCGCTTTCCAGTGTATTCGATAATCGCCATGCCAGCACTTTGCGCGAGTACCAATCGATCACGGCGACCAGGTACACCAATCCACGCGCCAAGCGGATATAGGTAATGTCCGTACTCCACACGTGGTTGGGATGGGTCACCCTCATGCCTCGAAGCAGATAGGGATACACCCTGTGCTGCGGGTGGGAGCGACTCGTGTTCGGCCCCGGCGCCATACCCGCGAGCCCCAGGATGCCCATCAACCGCTGGACCCGCTTGCGGTTGATCCGGTGCCCCCTGCCGCGCAGGTACACCGTGATCGTGCGGCTGCCGTAGAACGGGTGCCGGGTGTATTCGGCGTCAATCAGTCCCAGCAGTGTCAATTCCTGCTCGTCCGGTATGGCGGCTGGGTGTGGCGCATAGAGCGTGGAACGCGTCACCCCGGTTAGTGCACATTGCCGGGTCAGGGTCAGTGGTTCATGGGGGCTCACCCAGCCTGTCCGCGCGGCTACAGGCATAGCCCAGACTTTTTTTTGAGCCAGTCCAGTTCCATCTTGAGCCGCCCGATCTCGGAGTAGAGCCGCTCCGGACTTGCCGACGGGTCAGCTGGTTTCGGCCCGCGCTTGGCGTCGAAGAGGTCTGCGGCCTGTTCGTGCAGGTCCTTCTTCCATTGCCCCACTTGGGTCGGATGGACCCCGTATTCCTGGGCAATCTCGTTCACCGTCTTGACTGCTCGGATCGCCTCCAGTGCCACCTTGGCCTTGAACGGCCCACTGAAATGCTTGCGCGTACGTGTACTCATGACCTGCTCCTTTTTACAGCAGGCTACCACCTTAAACTACTGTCTGGAAATTGGGGTCCACTATAGACCCAGTCCGATCCAGACCAGTTCGCGGAATCGCCGGAGCAACACAAGAGCCATACTAGTCGCGGCTATGATTTAACGTTTTTCCGGAAGAAATTTGCAATGGCGTCTTTTCCAACTTGGCCCTGGGCGGCCTGCAGAACGAGCGCTTCAAAAGCCGATTCGTCGGCCTCCAGCGTGAGACCGTTTAGCTTCATGAATACGAACGCTGCCATTGCTCCCGTCCGCTTGTTGCCATCGATGAACGGATGATTTTGAACAATATGATAAAGATAGGCAGCGGCCATCTCGAACAGGTCGGCATGAAGATATTGATCTCCAAACCCGGCTTCCGGCATTCCGAGTGCGGAATGCAACAGCTCAACATCGCGAATACCAAGCCCCCCACCATACCGCTGAATTTGGTCGGCATGAATCTCAATGACATCCTCGACTGAGAGAAATATCGTAGCAGACATTCGCTACGCCAGCCTTTTCAGCATCTTCCCATATCGTCGGTTCCCTTCCTCCAACGCCGCCTGGAACTTTTTCTGCCGCGCAGGAGTCTGGGCCGGTGTCACGATGAGACATTTCCCATCCGTTTTGATGTTGAGGGGGGTGTCGGCATCGATCTCCAGGAGATCGAGGACTCCGCGGTCGAGCACGAGGGCGAGACTGTTCCCATGTTTCGTCAATTTCTTCACCATGCACACACCTCCATGATTGGTACTACAGTGTATTGACATAGTAGCACCGTCATGCCATCCCGTAAAGCATCCTTCCTACTACTTCATCGGGCATAACCTCTGTGCTGTGACAAGAGAAAAAGTGAGGGGACGTCGCGCATCGGACAGGCACAGTTTTACTTCATGACCCCGCCAAGCTCGCTCGTCACCTCTTCAAGGGTGGGGGCTGATTGATCTTCCACTGCGTGTCTCTTTCTCACCTACCCACCCACTGGCACGCCGAGACGTGCCATTAGCCCAAGCGAGGGCCTTCGGAGACCGCGCGTTGCGCGAGCACAGAAGATCATCAGACTCCATTCCCTCTTCCAGGCTCACTCGTCCTACTCACTCAAGGACAGTCGTGCTGCCGCTGCGGGCATCAGAGCCCTGTTGGTGTCTTGCCATAGCGAAGCGCCGTGACCCGTTCTTACGGGTGGCGCAGCCTGTTCGACGTTCCGTTCGACGATGAGTCGAAACGGAACGAGTTGCTGCGCCAAGCGGGGCTTCGCTATGGCAAGCACAAACCTTCTCAACGATCCTTCCAAGCTAACTTGGCACCCCAAGGGATGGGGTCTGATTGATCTTCCACTGCGCGCGTCCAACGAGGGCTTTCTCAAGCCGGCGTTGCGCGAGCACAGAAGATCATCAGACTCCATCCCCTCCCCCCTCTATTGGGGAATACCTTCCCACCTCCCGACTCCGTAGACTCTGATCCACCATGGAGCAGGACAGACCCTACCAACGCAGCCTCTACCGCCTATCCGTCATCTATCCAGCGATGTACTGTATGCTGTCGGCAGTCGGTGAAGGGACCATGACAAATCTTTCGGCAATGGGGTGTACGATCGAAACCGATCAGCCCCTATTGGTAGACCAAAACGTCGCATTGCGTCTGATACTCCCCGATCAACAGGAGTCGCTGCCGATCGATGAGGCCCACGTACGGTGGGTGCATGGCAATCTGGCTGGGATTGAATTCACCCACGTGGAACGGATCGCCAGCCTCCGGCTGCACAGCTTCGTGTGGGACGGGATGGTCCAACGGTTCCTCTCGATTCAACAGAAGCGCGCGACGTCTTAGCCCGCATGATTCATGAACACTTCTGCAGCAATCGCCAGTCCGCTGCTACGACAAGCCTTCGGTCGGCGGGCTCGCCCCTCGGACCTTCAACGTCCTGCACGAGTACGCCGCAGGGCCTCAAGGCTCCGCGCGCCGCTCTCGCAACGCGGCTCAGCGATTTCGTCCCTCGACTGTGCTCGGGACCCTGAGCTTTGTCGA